>Ga0265295_1000420_pt1 | contig 85813 bp, 71 predicted proteins | sample Munlansysbiofilm_FD_192503 | JGI IMG/M metagenome (GOLD analysis project Ga0265295, IMG submission 192503) | Leachate microbial communities from a municipal landfill in Southern Ontario, Canada - Methane capture system biofilm | ecosystem: Engineered > Solid waste > Landfill > Unclassified ... | reverse complement strand
CTTACTTCAAAAGATAAAACATATACTTTGCAACTGGGAAGGTGTATAAATAATTCGAAATAATCAATTGAAAGGATAGGGGATTGTAGCAGACTCGTTAAATCCAACCGCCATTTGCGGTTATAGAGAATAAAAATGATACTTGCAAACAACACCTTAATTGTTGAAGAGTTAATAAAAGCTTTAGAACCGGTTATTCGTCGCATTATCAGAGAAGAACTGAAATCAGTTGTTGAGAAACAAACTTATATTTTTCATCTTAATCCAGATATGCCTCTTTACAATGATATGCTTGATATAAAAGAACGAGACCAAAAAAATGACCTCGAATTCATGTCGCATGAAGAGGTTTGGAGTGATTAAATACGAGGCTATTTACGAAAAGCTGTTTGTCCGCAATCTTCGCCGCTATTCCTCCCTCAAAGGAAGAATCAAAAGGGTACTTACCATTGACAATCAGACCAGACCTGACTAAATTATAAAGAGGTGATAATGGTTTATGAATACTCAAAGGGGTCTGTTATGCAAATAACCAATATTTCAGAAGCAAAGGCCAATTTATCTTTTCTGATAAAAAGAGTTCAGGAAACGGATGAGCCTATCATAATCGGTAAAGCAGGAAAACCTGTGGCGATTCTTTCCGCTTTTAAGGAAAACAGTTCTCCCCGTCAACTTGGTGGAAGCTGGGAAGGGAAGGTCAAAATTAGCTCAGACTTTGATGATGCTGATCAGGAGATTGAAGACAGTTTTTACAATTCATCTATTTTTCCGGATGAATCATGAATATCCTGCTTGATACCCATGTATTAATATGGGCGTTGGAAAATAATCCCACGCTGACTGAGCGTGCTGTAAATGCCATTGTTGATGGCAACAATATGGTTTTTGTCAGTTCTGCCTCGGTTTGGGAAATAAGCATTAAACAGAAACTTAGAAAGCTGGAGGCCCCGGGCAACCTGCTGGAAGAAATCAAGGTGCATAGATTTACCCCGCTCCATATAAATGCAGATCATGCACAACTTGCGGGACAACTACCCTATATTCACAAAGATCCCTTTGATCGGATGCTTATTGCCCAAGCCATTATAGAAAAACTGGTGTTGCTGACCCGGGATGAATCAATAGCCAGATATGATGTAAACATACTCAAAGCATAAAATTATAGTTGCCTGATTGAAGTTTAAATTCAGGGCTTTTTGAAGAATAATCTGGTGGCGTTCTACTCTCCCACACAGTCTCCCATGCAGTACCATTGACGCTAAAGAGGTTAACTTCCGTGTTCGAGATGGATACGGGTGTGACCTCTTTGCCATTGCCCCCAGATTAAGATGGTTTGGATCTTGACCGGGTTTTTTAATGTGACCAAACCCGTGGTCAAAAAAATGCTGTCAAAACAAAAGGGTCGGATCATCAGCATCACCTCCACCTCTGGACAGATGGGCCAGCCCGGCCAGGTGAACTATTCCGCATCCAAAGCCGGTCTCATCGGAGCCACCATGGCCCTTGCAAAGGAGATCGCAAAGAGGAATATAACGGTTAATGCCCTTGCACCGGGGTTCATAGAAACCGAAATGGTCGACGGCCTTCCCCTTTATGAGATTGCTGAAATGATACCCGCAGGACGCCTTGGAAAACCAGAAGAGGTGGCAGCAGCGGTAACCTTTCTCTGCTCGCCAGGAGCCGGGTATATCACAGGCCAGGTCCTTGGCATCAACAGTGGGATCTGTTAGAGAGATTGGGGTCAGAATAAACGGCAGATCCTTTTGGGATACTGCCATTTGAAATTATTCAACAAACATCAAGAGGTCTGTTTTCTGTTTATCCGTGCAATTCCCAACATGCCAAAACCTAACAGGAGCATGGTTGCAGGTTCGGGAACAGCAGAAAGGGTCGAAAGGGTCCCATGAATTTCTATTTCATCAATCGCCGCCCCAGTACTTTCAAATTTTATCTTTACAAATCTGGCAGCGGTTGTGTCAAATTCCGCTTTAATCGTATCATTAAGATTAATAGTACCACCAAATGGTGTTTCGAAACTGCCCCCATGGAAAACGGTGTTATATTCGCTATCATCATCTGTGGTATCGCCTTGTGCAAAAACAGCATCCATTGCGGCTAGGCAAATAAGGAATCGGCCTGGGTCTCTATCATCAAAATGATTGAGCCTGTCACGGCCGAACAGGGCGACTTCTCCGGAGTCACCGAGCTCCTCCAGGTGATGCGCAACCCCTATGACGACCAACAGGACAACGAACGGTTCGCCGAAAAACGGCCGGAGTGGGCAAGAAATCGCCCTGGCTGCTCAATGCTATCGTGCAGCTCATAAACAATCAACAATTGACAATTTGCTCTATTTTGCGCATAATTAAAGGACAATAATAAAACAAAAAGGAAAAGTGGATACCGGAAATATCAAGATTTTTAGGAATTATTATTTCAATGTATTTTGATGAGCATAAGCCACCGCATTTTCATATTCGATATAATGAAATCATATCAAACCACTTGTTTGATAGTAGGAGGTGATCATGGAATGTGTATATGTGGTAGAAGCCAAACACATAAAAGACTTTACAGTCTATTTGAAATTCAACACCGGGGAATCCGGCCATACAGATCTCAAGGATCTTATTCATCACTACTCCCAGGCGGCTTCCTTGCGTGATCCCGGGCAATTCAAAAATTTTTTTCCTTGATAGCTGGCCCACGCTGGCATGGGAATGCGGGTTTGATATTTCCCCTGAATCGCTCTGTTTCAGAGTGACTGGAAAAAAACAGACCCTATCGTAAAACCTTAACTGATTCAAACCTAATAATAAGGATCCAATAAAACCAATGGCCCTGCCCTGGAAAGTTATTGATAAATTTACCATTGGAGATGAAGGCGTTCTTGAACTTCGCCAGAGGGGGGAAAAGGATTTTTTGATCACGGTTGGCTCCCAGGTCCTGATGAACTCCATGGCCCAGCGATCCGAAATCGCCCTGGGAGAGCTCGGGGCAGCTCGCCTTAAGGACCACCCGGCCCCAAGGGTGCTTGTGGGAGGCCTTGGCATGGGCATCACCCTCAGGGCCGTTCTTGACTCTCTGCCTGCAACGGCGGAGGTCGTGGTGTTTGAACTCAACCCCCATATCCTCACCTGGTGCCAGGGTCCCCTGGCAGAGCTGACCGAGGGCGCTGCAGCAGATCCCAGGGTTGAGGTCAAAATCGATGACGTTGCCAAAGGGATACAAGAGGCATCCAAGGGAGATTCAAACCACCGGTTTGACGCTATTATCCTGGATCTCTACCGGGGACCCCATCCCAAAACTGATAAAAAGAACGACCCCTTCTACGGCTCCCGGGCCATAGAGCAATCGTTCAAGGCCCTGAATCCCGGGGGAACCCTTGCCATATGGGGGGAAAACCACGATGGGGGATTCATCCAGAGACTCAGCCATGGAGGTTTTTCAGTCGAATTTAAAAGGGTTGGCAAGGGCGGCTATTGCCACGCTGTTTTCCTGGCCTCAAAAAAACGAGCTAAAAGCCCGGAAGCTTGAATTTCATTGTAACCTCCCCGGTTTCCCGGTCAATGGAGATCATTTTCTTCTGGCCCTGGCCGTTGTCCATTTTTTGACCGGTTGCCATCTCCATCAATCCCGAGATAAAGGCCATGCCCGAGTTGAGAACAGTTTCGATCTTTTCCGGCGGCTGGCCTGCGAAAACAGAGGTTGACCCGTCTGCTTCTTCGCTGCCAACTCCTGGTTCTGACCTGGGGAATTCTGATCCGAATTCTGCCCCAGCCTCTGACCCATCCGCAGTTTCAGCTCCAAACCCTGCAACCCCATCAACGGCCGCCCCAGCTAAAACCATCCCATCGGCCGGCTCTACATCCCACTCCTCTGATTCTTCTTCATCCTCTTCGTCCCTGTTAAACACCTCGGGGTTTAGATACCCTGGGGTATCCTCGGGGATTTCTTCGGGAACCGAAGCTTCAAAGCTCGCCTGGTCAGGTTCAACCGTTTCTCCCATCATGGCCCTTAACCGGTTGAGCATCTCGTTCTTTTTTTCCCTGGAGAACTCCACCTCATCCGGGCCGTCATCGTCAAACACCCCCTTGAACAGATCGGTCTTAAGCTGGATACCGGCAAGGATTCTCTCTTCGATGCTGTTCTTTGCAATGAGGTTGACAACGTTTATGCACTGGCTCTCCTGGCCGATCCTGCTGACCCGGCCGATGCGCTGGTTCATCCGTGCAGGATTCCAGGGAAGTTCAAAGTTCACCACGCAATCTGCGGCCTGGAGGTTGAGTCCGGTGCCGCCTGCGTCCGTTGACAGAAATACCTTGCACTCTGGGTTGTTTGTAAACTCATCGACCAAATTTTGGCGTTTTTTGACGGCCACCTTGCCGGACAACTCCACAAACTTTATACCCATGTCGGAGAGGTGCCTTGCGATGAGAAATGTCATGGTGGTCCATTCGCTGAAGATCACCATTTTTCTCCCGTTCTGAACCACGATCTCATCGATGATGCTGTCAAATTCCTTGAGCTTTGGAGAGATGTGGGTCTTCCTGTCGATCAGATAGGTGGAGTTGCACACCATTCTCATGCGGAGCAGGAGCACCTGAATCCGCCGGAGATCCATGGGTGTAAGATATTTTTTATTGATCAGGGGGATCAGGGATCGGGCATATCCGCCATGGATTTCCAACTGCTCATCGTTAAGGTCGACATAGTAGTTGTTGACCACCTCCCGGGGCAGATCCTTGAGCACATCTGCCTTTTTACGCCGGATCACAATCCCCTTGAGCTTCTCCTTTAAGAGATCGAGGTTTTTGTAGCCGCCGATGCTGTTCTTCTTCTCCTTCCTGAGAATGAAGTGATCTGCCGCAAACTTCCACAGGGGAGTTAAGAGATCGGGGTCAAGGAACTGGACAATGGAGTAGACATCCTCGAGCTTATTTTCAAGGGGGGTGCCGGTGAGAACGATGGCGTGGCGCCGGGGAATACTTTTTACCGCATCGGCCGTTTTGGTGGAAAAGTTTTTGATGCGCTGAGCCTCGTCCAGGATGATGATATCAGGATTGAAATTTGAGAGGATGGTGACGTCCCTTAAAACCGCCTCGTAATTGGTGATCTTGAACAGTGCGTCACTCTCTTTATAGCCCGCCTTTCTCTGGATGGGAGAGCCTTCGATCACCAGGGCCTTTTCCCTGGAAAAACGTTCAATTTCCCGCTTCCACTGCTCTTTAAGCGACGACAGGGTCACAACCACGATCTTTGAAAAACCAAAGAGCTCTTTCTTTAAAACACCAAGGGCAATGGCCTGGAGGGTCTTGCCAAGCCCCATCTCATCACCGATGAGCACCCCTGTCTTGAAGACACCAAACCTTACCCCCTCTCGCTGGTAGGGATAGAGCGTTGCCCCAAGGGGTGGTTCAGGAAGGGTTTCAAGGGAAAGTTCAGCGAGCTGTTTCTCGTCAAGATGTCTGTCAACCCGGTTCAACACGGTTTCCCTGATGCGCACCCGTTTATCATTGTCCGCCCTTTTAACAAGGGTCATGATCTCGGAGATCTCCCCGGGTTTAAACTCGCCTTTTCCGTCAAAAAAAGGGGCAAACAAAGCCTTCAAATCCTTGCCCCTGTTGTCAAGGCGTTCTGCAAAGAGCCGGGGTGCGTTGATCTTAGAATCCCAATACACATCGGCAAAGGGAAAACGTTCCTTTGCAAGCCTTCGTCCAAACTCCGGCTCTTCTTTGAGACGGGAGGTGAGAAATTGAATGTGCTTGCAGGTGCCCAGCCCGTTGGTCAGATAATCGGGGCAGGTGCAATGACCAAGGCCATGCTCCGGATCGTGGAGGGTGACGCAATATTCCCGGTTATTTTGATTGACCACAAGGTGATCGCCCTTGAACATATCCCCCCGGACCAGGGTAAATGGTTCGCTTGCGGCCCTTTTCTTTCGGTCGTCAAGGGCCTGCTGACGGATCTCGTCCTCGGACATAAAGGGATCTCCATCGTCCATGGACAGGGATTCGGCCTCTCCCTCTTCTCTTTTTAAAATCAGATCCCTTGCATTGAGAAGGGCAGCAACAACATGCTTGCAGCCGCTCCCGGGATAGGGGCAGTCACAGGAAGTTTCCACCTCCTCTCCCTTAATGGCAACGCTCGTGATATAATTTCCATAGCTTCCATCCACCTCATAGACAAACGAACCATCAGGCTTTTCCCTGGAGAGGAAATAAGAGCCATGTTGATAGATGGTTTCACCCCGCTGAAAAATAAGAGCGGTATCGGCAATGTTATTCTTGATAAACGCTTTTGAGACAATGGTCATGATTTTGTCTGCCCTGATTTATTCCTATAGAGAAGAATTGTTTTTGTCTGTTTTTACCGGCGCACCCAGAATCTGCCGGAAGCCATATAAACCATAACGGCTCCCAGGATAAGGTAGCCGAACATCTGAACATTTTTTGTCTTGAAAATAAATGCAAGACTCATAATGAACCCTGCACTTATCATGAAGAAGAGCTGCTTGGGAATTTTCTTGAGGATCACCCGTCCAAAATGGGCAAAGCGAATATGACTGATCATCAGGCCCACCGAAACAAGGGTCATGGTCCAGAGCACGGGAGGCGTTGAAACAAGAGAGGCACCCAGAACGATCAAGGCACCAGCAGGGCTGGGTAATCCGTTGAATATCCCCTGGGGCAGGTCTGTCCGCTTCTTGTCCGTTACGACAAACCGAACCAGACGAAAGCCAACCCCGAAGACAAAGAGAATCGCCACGAGCCATGCGGCATATCCGCCTTTTTCCACAACCACATAGGCCGGTGCCAGCCCAAAGCTGACAAAATCGGCAATGTCGTCAAGGTAGGGACCGTATCGAGTTCCACCGTGCTTCAGGGCCATGCGACCGTCAAACAGGTCAAACAGCTGACCGATGATGATAATGCAGATGGCCCAGGCAAAGTAGTGGTGATAGGTCAGAACAAGGCTTGTCACGCCGCAGCAGAAGTTGAGGGCAGAAAGAATGTCTGCATAAAGTCGGTTGGGGATAAACTTGAAACCCATTGAGGCGGTTGAAAGAACGATGCAGGCCATGAGCACGTTGTCGGCAATGTTGACGAACCCTGGATTTTCATCCATCAATGCACACAGGATAACAAGGGCAAAGCAGATGATGGCCTTTATCTTTCCAAAATTATTGGCGGCCACGGAAAATTTCATCATGGAGAGAATCCGCCGGGCAAAAAACTGGCCTAGAAGCTCGATAACCACAAGTATCCATATCAGTCGAATGGATAAAATACCCATGTAGGCAAACCCTACAAGGGGCGGCAGATAGGTCAGCTTGTCACACAGGGGGTCAAGCCACTCTCCCCATTCGGAGCCAAGGTTACACGCCCTTGCAACCACCCCGTCAACCCCGTCAAGGATTGCGGCAAAGGTAAATATGAATATGGCCAGCCATTGCCAGGGGGAAAAGAAATACAGGGCAGACCCGACAAAGGCAAGGGCGGTCCGCCAGTAGCAGATGGCATTGGGGTGGAGCAGCCACTGGTGTGACAGGATATACCTTCCCATGGCCGGCTGCTTCACGGCCCTGGAAAACCACAGGAAAAAACCCGTCCCAACAATCGCAGAAGCTAAAATCACCAAAAATCGTTCCATTCTATTCTATCCGGTCCTTACATTAATACCCGTATATTGATGCTCCTATCGTTCATAGTTTCAGCCTACTTATCATTTTAGATGGCAATAGTCCACCTTGGGAATATTTAACAGCTATTTTGATTTTGATGTTACAGTATAGGCGGTTAAATAGATCAACCTAAGAATGTTGGATTTCGTTTATCAACCAAATCTACTATGTTGAATTACACCATATAGCTATCCGACAAGACCATCCTGGTCCTTTCAACCCCCTGGAATATCTCAGACGGCGTAAAGGTCTAAACGCACAAGAGCTTTCTTGCGTAAAAGGCCGGTTCACGCATTGTTATCAATTTTTTGCGGCTGAGACTAGCAGATCCCGCCGTTGATGCCAAGGACCTGGCCTGTAATATACCCGGCTCCTGGCGAGCAGAGAAAGGTTACCGCTGCTGCAACATCTTCTGGTTTTCCAAGGCGTCCTGCGGGTATCATTTTAGCAATATCATCAAGGGGAAGGCCGTCGACCATTTCGGTTTCTATGAATCCCGGTGCAAGGGCATTAACCGTTATATTACGCTTGGCTATTTCCCTTGCGAGGGCCATGGTGGCGCCGATGAGACCCGCCTTGGATGCGGAATAATTCACCTGGCCGGGCTGGCCCATCTGTCCCGAGGTGGAGGTGATGCTAATGATCCGACCCTTTTGTTTTGACAGCATTTTTTTAACCACGGGTTTGGTAACATTGAAAAAACCGGTCAAGTTGGTATCCAACACCCGCTGCCAGCTTTCAGACTTCATCCGCACCATCAGCATGTCATCCCGCACACCTGCGTTGTTGACCAGGATGTCAATCGATCCCCTCTCTTTAAAAACCATATCCAACGAGTGATGGGATGAGGCCTCGTCGGTTACGTCAAAGGGGAGCAAGGCCCCATCTGATCCGGCTTCTCGGACAAGCTCAAGGGTCTTTTCCGCCTCTTCCCCATTGGACCTGTAGTTGATATAGACAAAGCGGCCTGAAGCGGCAAGGCCTTGGGCAATGGCCCGGCCTATCCCCCGGCTTGCGCCGGTGACAAGGGCTGTTTCCTGTAAAGATTCTTGTCCCTCGGATTTCATTTTAATTCTTTCACAATCAGGTACGCACAATTTTATCACGTCGGGGAAATTTCATGCCATCCTCCGGCAGTCGCTGCAGCTTGAGTTTAACCGGGAAGGGTTTAACCTGCCAGATTTTCCGGCAATAATCGGTAATCGAACGATCCGAGGAAAATTTTCCCATGCGAGCGGCATTGAGTATGGCCATTCTGGTCCATCGCCTGGGATCCTGGAACACCTCACCCACCTGCTGCTGGCACTCCACATAGGATTGGTAATCGGCAAGCACCATATACGGATCATGATAAAGCAGGGAATCGATAAGAGGCCGGAACAGTTCCCGATCACCATGGGAAAAATGGCCGGTGGCAATCAGGTTTATTGCGGCTTTAAGCTCCTGGTTATGGTTGTAGACAGTCTGGGGATTATAATCGGCAGCCCTCAGGGCCTCAACTTCGTTAACGTCCATACCGAACAGGAAGAAATTTTCCGGGGCAACCTCCTCCCTGATCTCCACATTGGCACCGTCCAGGGTTCCGATGGTCAAGGCGCCGTTCATGGCGAACTTCATATTACCGGTGCCCGAGGCTTCTTTACCGGCAAGGGAAATCTGCTCGCTTAGATCGGCCATGGGATAAACCATATGGCCGATCTGCACGTTGAAGTTGGGGATGAACAGAACCTGCAGGCGATTATTAACGTCGGGGTCGCTGTTGATCACCTCGGCAACCGAATTGACAAGCTTTATTATGAGCTTGGCCATGGCATATCCCGGCGCAGCCTTACCGCCGAAGACAAACAGCCTGGGCGGGATATCAAGATCAGGGTTGTTTTTCAGGCGCTGGTACAGGGTAACGATGTGGAGCAGGCTGAGATGCTGGCGTTTATACTCGTGAATCCGTTTGACCAGAACGTCAAACAGGGCATAGGGATTAAAAGCCGGGCCTCGATCACAGGTAAACAAGGAGCATAGATCCTGCTTATTGTCAAATTTGACCTGCTGCCATTTTTCGCAGAAGGCCGGGTCATCGGCCAGGGGTTCTAACTCCCGGAGCTTATTCAGATCGGTAATCCAGCTCTCCCCGATGGCTGAGCTTATCAATCGGGCAAGACGTGGATTGCTGACCACCATCCAACGGCGGGGCGTCACTCCGTTGGTGACATTGATAAGTTTATCCGGCCACAGGCGATGGAAATCAGCCAGGGTGTGACTCTTGAGAAGAGCTGTGTGGAGTTCTGCCACCCCGTTGATTGCATGGCCGCCCACGCAGGCAAGGTGTGCCATGCGCACATAACGCTCTCCTGATTCATCGATGATGGACATCCGGCGCACCACGTCCACGTCACCGGGGTACTTGATACGGACAAGATCGAGGAACCGGCTGTTGATTTCATAAATGATCTCCAAATGCCGGGGCAGCAGAGTGCCCAGCATGGTAACCGGCCACTTCTCCAGGGCTTCTGGAAGAAGAGTATGGTTGGTATAGGCAAAGGTGCGGGTAACGATATCCCATGCCCGGTCCCAATCATAGTGGTGGACATCTATCAAAAGCCGCATAAATTCAGGCACGGCAATGGCTGGATGGGTGTCGTTGAGCTGGACTGCGAACTTGTCTGGGAAGTTGTCCAGGTTTTGAAACTGAAACCGGTGAATACGGATCATATCCTGCATGGAACAGCTTACAAAGAAATACTGCTGAAAGAGTCGAAGCTCCTTGCCCCTGAACTGTTCGTCGTTGGGATAGAGGACCTTGGTAATGGTCTCGGCCATGATTTTTTCATGCACCGCACCTATATAATCACCCACATTAAAATCATCAAAGTCAAAGCTCTTTGGCGCCTCGGCACTCCACAGCCTGAGCAGGTTGACGTTGTTGACCCGGTATCCCAGAATCGGTGTATCGTAGGGAATACCCTTGACCAATCCTCCCGGAACCCAGTGAACCCGCAGGTTGCCATGGTCGTCCGTGTATCGCTCTGTGTGGCCGCCGGAACCGACCTCCACCGCCATGTCCGCCTTTTTAAACTCCCAGGGGTTGCCGGGCTGCAACCAGCGATCGCCCAGTTCCTTCTGCCATCCGTTCTCAAACTCCTGGTCAAACATACCGAACTCATAACGGATGCCATAACCTATGGCGGGAATCTGCAGACTTGCCAAAGACTCCATATAACAGGCGGCAAGTCTGCCAAGGCCGCCGTTGCCAAGGCCGGGCTCTTCCTCATGGTCAATGATCTGCTTCAGGTCAAGGCCGCACTCTTCAGCCGCCCGTTCTATCTGATCATACATATCCAGATTTATAAGATTGTTGTGCAGATGGGGTCCCATCAAAAACTCGGCCGACAGATAACCGACTACCTTACTCTCCCTTTCCAGGAGAGCCTGAATCGAATTGAGAAACAGGTGCTGCATGCGATCCCGCACCGTATAGCTCACCGCAAGATAGTAATCGTTGAGGGATGCGTTCTGCGGCCACACACCCTGCTGATAAAAGAGCTTATAGGCAAAACTGCGCTTTAGTTTTTCAATGTTCGTGCTGTCGTTGGCCTGGCTGCTGCCCAAGTTTACATCTGTCTCGGTTGTATTTGTCCGGATCATTTAATCCTCCAAAATCTCTGGTGTTCCAGTTCTTCAATATTTATCAAACGAACACAAGCCCTTTCAATCTCTTTGGCTTGTTCAGATCTATCTATCTCAACCATTTCAAGGCAAAAAGTCAAGGATTACTGTTTATTACCGACATTTTTTATATGAAACAGCTAACGGCTATCGTGTTTCAATGTTCGTTGTGGCTGGATGCCTCCCTCGCTCCGGCCGTGCCGGTTATAGGAAATTCGCCGCCGGGGTTGCCGCCGCAAAGGGCGACCGCAAGGGATCGCCCCTACACTGGTCTCTGCTTATTTATCGAGTTTCATCCTTTGTTGTGTCTGCCAGGACATGTGGTTTTTATAAATTTATTTTTCAGCAGGAAAATAAAAAACAGCGTTCCTGGCACGGCAATGGGCCAGCAGCTGCTTGAAGCAGCTGTTTTTTAAAAGCAGGTTTTCCGAGTTGGGGAGGAGGGAAAAAAAGGCATTGCTGCCGATGATCACAAGTTTTTTCCTGGCCCGGGTCATGGCCACATTGAGGCGGTTGGGGCTGTTTAAAAATTCGTTGTGCAAATGGTCGGGGTGGGATGCTGTGAGTCCGAAAAGTATCACGTCCCGCTCAGCACCCTGGACCCGCTCCACAGTGTCCACAAGGGGAAGGGGTAAATTGCCCTTTGCCCCATCTGCGAGTGTCTCTTCCAGGCGCTGGAGTATGGCATTGTTCTGGGCCCTGTGGGGGGTGATTAGGGCCATCTGATCCGGGGCAAGACCATGGCCGATAATCAGGCGGCAGGCCAGGGCCGCCATGAGACCTGCCTCCATATCCGACCGCTGGGAGCATCCCCGGTGTTCCATCAAGACCAGGACAACAGGCTGTTCAGGATTGAGGATACGGTCGAGTGTAAGGCCATCCCTTGTCCGGTTTACGGAAAACTTGTTCCCAGGCGTCATTTTTGGGAGAATTTCCATCTCTGCCGGGGCAGGATCGCCTCCCCCGCTCCGGCCGTGGCAATTCTGTCGTTCATGGATGGTATCCAGGCAAAGCCTTATATTCTCCACCAAAGGGGCAGGAACGAGAATGTTGTCGTACCAGATTTTTGAAGGAAATGCACAGATTTCTTTATTCATTCTATAGGTGGTATTAAGGGTGACCCTATGGTGATCCGGATAGAGATCTTTGATGTTGGACAGAATGGATTCGTTGAAATTCACCCCGTTTTCCATTTCACCGCCATTGTAGTCTCCCATGACAATGGGCGGAAGCTGATTAACATCCCCGAGAAAGAGAAAATTCTTTCTGGCGTACATAAGGCTGAGCAGGGCCTGGGGCACAGGGAGCTGAGAGGCCTCATCAAAGATCACCCAATCCAGTGCCAGGGGAAACCCCTTGTTTTTGCTGTTGAACAGGGAATAAAACCCGTATCCTGTTCCGCCCAAAATCAGCCAGGGATGACCGGGAAGGCCGTGGGCATCCTTTGTGTATTCAACCTTCATACCTGAGCAGTTACCGGAAAGGGATGTTTCTGCCCCTTCTGCCTCTCGGGATTTATCCTCCCCCCATTTCACACACCGGCCGGGAAATTTTCCTCCGGGCAGATGCTCATTTACCAGCCGGGCTATCTTTTTCAACACCGTGTCAATGGCCTGGTGGGTCAGGGCACTGATGCCGATGCGAAGGGGCGTTCCAGCATCATGGGCGCAAAGGATCAGGGCAATGATGATCCATCCGAGCAGATGGGTTTTTCCTGTGCCGGGCGGGCCCTGGATCATTGAAGTACGGTGTTGAAAGGCCAGCATCAGGGCCCTCTGCTGGGTTGGGTTAAGCCCCCGGTCATCCTGGGCCAGCCATTTTTCAGCCCAGGCCGAGGATGATGGCGCCTGCCGCTCCAGGGGCACCCCTGCAAGAAGCTCTCTGATATGGAAATGTTTTTCATCTGAAAAAAGGGAGGACGAGGCGTGGAGGAGTTTTTCCTGATTCCAGTCGTCCAGTTCTTCTTCAAGGGAGTAGAACACCCCCTTATCCGGGTTGATTCTGCCGGATCGGGCCAGGAGACTGATTTCCCCCGTTCCCATATCGTACTCCTCCATGATAACAGGAAACCCGTTCTGAATATCGGCCATTCCCTGGGGCACAAGCTTTAGGAAATCACCGCACCGAAATTTAGCTGCCAGGGTTTCAGAGGTCGCCTTGAAGATAAAGAGATATCGCCCCTGGTCATCCAGACGGGTATGGTCGAACTTCAGATATCCCATGGAGCGGAACCGCAGCATCCTCTCTTCCAGGGGCAGCTCCTGGAGCATCATCACCTCTGCCTCTTTCAGGCGGCGCTCTTCCCGGATAAAGTTGGTATAGGGCACCACCCGATCATCAACCTGGCTGTTCAGCGGCCATTCTCGTATCCACCGGCTCTCCAGCCGGGAAACTGCTGTCTGGTAAAGTTCGGCCATGAGGTCGAGGCGTTTTTTTACTTGAAAGGCGGCCTGGTCTTTATCCCTTCCAAGGTCGGCCTTTTCATGGAACAGGGTTTCGGGTGGATCAACGGCTGTACTGCATTTAAAAATACGGCCCAGGGTATGCAAAGAGGCCGTGCCAGGGGCAGGCATACAGAAATGGGTGGTCAGGAGATGTTGCAGATCCGTCCACGGTGAAGGCTGGGTCTGGTGGAAAAAATCACAAAGCCCACCTGGCTCTTCCCCGGCCAGGAGCCTCATCAAAACCTCAGAACCAGAACCAAAGTGAAAGAGATGGGGGCCCAGGCCGGAATGGATGCTGTCGTTCCAGAGGCGCTCCATTTTTTCTGTAAAGGTTTCCCATACCTCTTGCCGTTCCCTGGGGGTATCCATGGTGAGAACCCCTGATTCCACGGTTGTCCCGGCGTCGGCCTCCATGACCTTCCACCCCAGAATCCAGGGCTGACGGGTCATGGGATCTTTTTCAAGATGGAGGAAAAAGAGCCTGGAAAGGTTACAGGGAAAGAGGTAGGTCTTTCTCTGTTGAAGGAAAATGCGGTTCGTTAAAAATGCCCGGCACCATCCAATTAATTTTTCCCGGCGGTCCGGGGAGAGGTCAACTCTTTTTGCCTCAAGTTCCCTCTGCGCCCCTGCAAGGGTGGTGCAGCCCAGATGCCGAAAGGCGGAAAGCTCTCCCCCGGTCAAAATGGGCAGAAACTGAATCTCTTCATGGAAAAGGGCGTCGCTGTAGCACCCGGAAAACCCAGGGCAGCGAATACACCTGGAGTCAAGTTTGTGGTCTGCACCGGCAGGCGGCCTTGAAATGATACTGCCCAGCTTTTCAAACAGGGCAGGAAATGCTGCCAGATAAGGCTTGAGGTCAAATCCATGGGTGTGGAAGGCCTCGGTTTCCAGGGCCTGCTCCTGGTCCTTGGGCTTGGGGGTAATGATGAATCCTCTTTGGGAAACAAGGGCGGGAAGCCGCCACCTCTCAATACTCTTCTCCAGGAGCAGGGCGTAAAAGGCCACCTGCCACTTGTGATGATACCCGGGCGCCTGGCTGCTCTTTATATCCCCGGCCCTTAGGAGAACCCGGCCATTGCCATGGGGTGTGACCTCGATAAGATCGGGGATTCCCAGGATTTTAGGGCAGCCCGACACTGGGCTTTCTGCCTCGAGATAGCAGTGGGAGAGCCGGACCGGCGGGGCAACTCCGGGGTCAAGAAGAGCCATACGCTTGACTGTGTCCGCCATAAGCCTTAAAGAGGGTATCCTGGGGTGTTCTTCCGGGCCCGCAGGTTCAGGAGCAAGGCAGCTCCCCTGTTTTTCAAGGGCCTCAAACACAGCCTCTTCATGGCGCATGCCCTGTTTTCTTGCAAGGGCCATTACCTCCTCCCGCTCTTTTACAGGGTGTCCAAGGCCGAGGTATTTCATGTAGAACCGCCTGTCACACCGGCCATGGAAAAAATATTCGCTGACCATGGTGGCGGTCAGGGAGGGCAAGGAGCCGGGCCGTTCAAGATCAAGGCAGGGCCGCTGCCACTTCAGAAACAAGAATGGGGAGCCATCCGGCTTTTCCACCCTGTTTTTTTCCCTTTCCAGGAGGGAATCTCCAGCAGCGATTTCAAAGGAAGAAGCCTCCCCGGCAGTGTCACCAATGGTGTCACAAGGCCCAAGGTGTGCAATATCGCCGGAAACAATATGAGACCCTGCCCCAAGATAACGGGCAAAGGCAAGGAGCACCCGCCGGTCAAACAGGAAGTCGGCAACCTCCTCTACCTTCTGCTCCCTTGGCAGGGTCTTCCAGAAAATGCTCAGGGGAATAAGGTTGGAAAGTACCCTGAAATGGGAGGAGACCCAGGCATGAAAGGATGCTTTTTCAAGGGGCAGGTCAAGTTTTTCAAACTCAATCCACCTGGAGCATTCAACACCGGTTTCACTGGAGAGAATCTCCACGTCATCATCCTCAAAAAATTCCCTGGCCGCCCACTCCAGCACAAGATTGCCGGCAGATCCCAGAAAGGTACAAAAATGAAACCTGGCCCTGGTGCCCTGCACAACCTCGATGCCGTTGGCCAGGGTCACCCGTTTTTTTGTGCGAACAACCTCCTTGTGGAACAATTTTCTGGTCCTGGCCATGAGGCCGCTCTCTTCGGGAAGAGTTCCAGATAGGAGAATCTTACCCATTGCCTGGGCTGCCTCATAAGAGACATGGGCACCCAGGCCCACCCACACAAGTTCCTTGTCGGTTTTTTTCCCGGTGGAACGGGCCGTGACCTTTCCGGGATCCCCCTCCTGGATTTTAAGGATTTTAAGTCGGCGGCCGGACAGATAGACCCGGTCTCCCGGCTTTATCTGGGAAACAATGGAGAGGGGGATGTCGGCAATGGATTCGCCTGAGACCTCGAGGAGGTACTCTTTTTCCATTTCCGGGAAATTGCCCCAGATCTTGTATTCGTTTAAATGATTCCAGTATTGCCACCCGCCCCTGATAAGCCCTGGACGCCTGGTCTGTTTCAGCCACCCTTTTTTTTCAAGGGAGATGAAAATTTCAGGCAGCAGGGTTTTATGCTCCGGGAACAGCCCCTTTAGAGCATTCAGGGAGATCTCTCTTTTTTCATAGAGGCAGGATATAACCTGTTGGCTCACCACGCTGGGAAGATCTTTAAAAGAGGGGGTTTCGATCTCTCCTTGGCGGCCAAGTTCGAGCAGGGCAAGAAAACGGACCACCTGGGTGCCGGCGTTTTCCCCGGAGGTGATCCCCCAGAAATTGATGGTCTCCCCCCGGCGGTTGGCCCTGCCGATGCGCTGGAGAAAGGCGGATACTGAGCCCGGGGGCTGGTAGAGAAGCACAGCATCCACATCCCCCACATCGATGCCAAGCTCAAGGGTGCTTGTGGCAATGCAAAGGGCATGGGAGTTTTTCCTGAACCGATCTTCGGCCCTCTTTCGCTCCCCGGCCTTGAGATTCGAGTAATGCAGCTCGGTGACCTGTCTGAACACCCCGTTGCGCCGGACTATTCCGGAGAGGCGGTCGCAGGCGGACCGGCTGTTGCAAAAGATCAGGATCTTCCTGTATTTCCACTCCCGGTAGAGGTCGTTTAGCAGGGAGGGCAGCTCGAATGCCTCGTCTTTAAGATAAAGCAACCGGGCCAGGATTTCCCGGTCCGCCCTTGCCGTAACTGATGTTCCCCCCTGTCTGAAATCGAAAAAGCCCATCACCCCTGGAATGTTGGAAATGGTGGCAGACATGGCGATCTTTTGAAGGGGTTCTCCGGTTCTACGTTCCAGGCGGGTAAAGAGATAGACCAGATGCCGTCCCCGGTAGTGATGAACCAGGGAATGGACTTCGTCAATGATCACGATGCCCACCCGGCATAAAAATCTTTTGATGCCGGCATTGGAGCTGCCTAACATCACATCCAGGGATTCCGGGGTGGTGAACATGATGTCCGGCCGTTTCCTGCCGCCCCGCTTGATATCACCGGTGCGGATGGCCAGGGTCAACCCCAGGCGCTCGGTAATCACCGCCTCGAACCTGCGCATCAGATCCTTTGCAAGGGCTCGGGTTGGAATGATGTAGAGTACGCTCCTGGATCGTCCCGAAGAGATGACCCGCTCAAGGGCCGGGGCCAATACGGCTTCGCTTTTTCCAGAGCCGGTTGCGGCCCTGACGATGAGATCTCCGCCCTCGAGGATGGGAGAGATGGCTTCCACCTGTATGGGTTGCAGGCCTGGGAAAGATCCGTAAAAGGGGCGAAAGGTGTTGGGCAGCTGTAAAAGGGGGGTTCTTTTCTGCGCCATGGAGATCAGCAGGTCTCTCTCTGGTGCTCAAGATCCAGCCGGTTGACAAGAAGGCGTAACTTCATCCTGGATTCTGCCCCGCCCTGGTCTGAAAGAACCTTTTTCATCTTCTGCTGCAAGGCGGCGGTATCCGGAGTCCACCCATAGGCCTTGCCGTGGAGAAGCCTGAGTTTGAAAGTCAGCCGCTCCCACTCATCCGGCGAAAGATTCTGAAGGAGGTGGATATTGACCGTTTTCCAGGCCCTGTGATAATTTTTTGCAAAACAGAGAACCTCTTCAGGCGGCCGGCCTTGTTTTCTCCGGCCCACGGGCATCCGGGTCCGATCCCAGGGCTCTTCGGAAACCTGGGTGAAAAAGTCGTGGGTAAAGGCAAAAACCGGATAAAACCCAGGTGCCGGGGTGTCCGGGCAGAAGATTTCATGGAGGAGATCATAGCTTTTGCTGCGGCTTGTGATGCGGGTCTGGCCGATGGATTCCCCCTCGTCAAAGAGGAGCATCCACCCACCGTATCCAATATCCTTAAACAATCGGGCCAGGCCCTTTACCATGGTCAGATATTCTCCAGGCTCCTTACAGACAAGGGAGGCGTCCTTGTAAAAGGAGACCTCTCTGTAATGAAATGCTGCACTTAGCCTAGGGGCGGGAATCTCCTTGCCCATCAGGGCGTTTTTCAGTATCCAGGCAAAGGATCTGGGCTGGAACCTAGCATGTTTTTTCAGCTTTCGCTTGCCAGGGGGAAGATCCATGTTTTTCATGGCCATGGCAGCCAGGATTGCCCGGAATCTGTGGGGCATCTCCCCAGGTATGAGATCATCAACAGCTCTCTCCCGGTTCTCCGGCCTTGCCTGCCAGAGTTCTGCGGCCTTTTTCCAGACATTGACAACATTGGTCTCTCCGCCGGGAAACACCATGCTCCCCATCAGGGCACGGTAGACCTGCTTGAAATCATGGAAGGGAATCTGCCTTGGATCAAGGTTGATATAGCTGACAACAAAATTGTCGTCCAGGGCCCGCTGCTTCAGGTAGGTGAGGCTGTGGCTCTTGCCCTGTCCGTAGGCCCCGCACACGCAGAGATGGTGGGATTTTCCCCCTTCAAGGTCTGCTGCCCCCAGGTCAAATAGTTGGTTGAGTTTTTCTTCACCCGAGGTGAGCCATTGGACGCATAGAGGGTCGAACAGCCCCTCCCGCAGCCGTTCCACAGCCCTTCGCAGGTAGAAGTTTTTCGTGCCGTTGAGCTGGGTTTCAAATGCCTGTGCATCCATTTTATGCATCCATCTTACACATACTGTTTACCCATCCTGATTTTAATTGTCCCAGGTGGGCTCCATCTGTTTCATCTTTTCTTCTTCCATCTCCTGGCGGGTTTCCACCATTTTTTGGGCCATGTCCATCTCCTTGGGGGAGTTTCCCTGCTCTGCAAGATCCAGGACACCGATGAGCAGCTTCACAAAGAGGCGCACCTCGCTTATAACGCCCATGCGCCTCTGGTTTGAGCAGATCTCCTCCATGATACTGTCCGTAACGAGTTCATGGGATTTCCACCTGTAGGCAATGGCGTGGAGTGTCCGCAGGCAGCGGCCAAGCTCCACAAGTTCTTCGGTTTGAAGGGGGGTCTGGTGAATATCCACAAGCACGCCCCTGTAGTTCAAGGTTTTATCGTCACCGCCTGTGCCAATGGATCTTACACGGCTCCAGAGGGCGTCGTAGGATTTAAACCCCTTTTCCGAGATCAGCACATCCGGGATAATGGAAAAAAAGATGTGGAGGTATTGGGCGGTTTCGCTGTTGTCTAAAAAGAGCCGGATATTTTCGTAGGCTGCATTGCGTATGGATGCACTCATGGCCACAACTGTCTCAAGCTCGTCCATGAGCAGGATCAGCCCCTTGTGCCCGTAAAGGCGCAGGAAGAGGATCAGGGAGTTCATGAGCTGCCTGGCATTGGCCTTGGTCAGATATTCATAGATCTGGAAGGGCTTTAGTTCCCGTTTGGTGACCTTTCCCCCGTCAAACCAGTGCATGAGGATTTCCCTTTCCCTCTTGCGGCTCTCCTCATCCTCCCCCTCCTCCAGGGGGGTAAACCGGTTGTTGACAAGGGCTGCCAGACCATTTGCAAAATTGATGTCCATGCCCGGCATATCCCGTATCTCTTTGGCCAGGACAAGGCGCTTTTCCGGGGTTCCCTCGGGCTCACCCAGCTCAGGGGCCAGGGAATCAAGCCAGGATGCCAGCAGGTTCCGGATGCCTTCACCCTGGAAGTTTCCCCTGAGCTGACGGACAATGGAGTGGTAAACAGTTTCAAACTTATGAATGGGCACATCCCTTGTTATGACCACAAAGGAGACGGCAAAACCCTTTTCCATGGCAAGGTGCTGGATCACGGACATGAAATGGGTTTTTCCGTCTCCGTAATCCCCGCTGATGAACCGCACCTTGGCACCGCCTTGTCCGATATAGTGGTCCAGGTCATCCTCTATGTAGGAGAGCCATTTTTGCCGGCCAACGGTAAATAGAGGCACATACTCCCCAGGTACGCTCCCCTTGCGCAGCTCTTCGATGATGGATCTTGCCTGGAAGGGCTTTAGCTGTTCTAGGGCATCCAATGATATCATAGTGGAAACTCCTTAGAATTTATGGAAAGAGATGGACGTGATCTGCCGCACTTCCCCCTGGGTGTCCAGCAGCCACAAGGCCCAGTTCCGCCCCGGGGTAAGCTGCATCCCATATCCGTCGGTGGTGCCGTCAATGCCCGACTGGTAATAGCGCCACAGATCCACGGAAAACTGATCCAGGCTGTATCCCTTGAATTTCCCCTTATCCATGTTCTGGAAAAACGTCTTGGTCTGGAGGGAAATCACATAGGCCAGATAAAAGCTCTGCATGGGAATGGGCCGGCCCAGGGGCAGCTCTTCCTTTTCAAGGATTTCAAGGTAGACCTTAAAGAGGGCGTCGATAAACTCCTGGGGATCATATGGCCTGTCGTAAAGTTGCTGTTTGATCCTGAGGGCCAGGGTCGTTATCCGCCGGGGATCAATGGATTTTAACACCTTTTTGTTGATCCTGGTGGTGCGGCTGCTAAAATCGATCTCTCCTGTAATACCCTTTAAAACGGTGAACCTGGGAAAATCGACCTGGATATCAAGGCCTGCTTCCCTGCCCTGCTTTTCCAGCGCCTCGATCAGCTCCATCCTGTACTGTTCCACCTTTTCATCGGCATACCTGCCAAGGCTTTCAAACAGAGGAGTGCACTCATCCAGGGCCTCGTCCCGGCAGATATCCTCGGCAAGTTTGCCCTTGAGCATCTCATCCAGGCGAAGAAAGTCATCCCTTCCTGCACACCGGATGCACTGTTTCAGGAATTCCGCTTTTTTTTGCTGCTGGTTCAGCTCCCGTTGAAAGGGCTGGAGAATCTGTTTTAAATTCTCTTGAATTTCTTCAAGGAATTCATTGGTTTTCGACATTCGATCCCTCATCTGGTTTTAAGTTTTAATTCTGATCTTGATTTTTAATCAATTCATTTTCTACACTGCCGTTGGAAAAATTTCAATGCCTATCCCGGCAATTAAGAAATAAAGATCCAGATCCCATCCTCTGGAAACTTGCCTCTAATCTATACCTTACCATGGGCAACCACTCCAAATCGGCAGAGGCCCTGACCGTCTACAGCATGCTCCATCCCCCGGTCGAAGGGGAGCAGACCAGGCTTGCCGGTCTCTACCATTGCATCGGCATCCCCAAGGCTGGATGGTGGGGATTCTGCCCCCTGGGTGTAGGTCCTATAAAGGAACACAAGGGCAAAGAACTTTCCCAGGATGCAGTCATCTGGGTCAATGCCCAGGATATATAGGTTATGTCAAATGGTCGAATTTATTGTTTGAATGAAGATCAATTCCAGCGTATAATTCGACAAACCGACATATAGAGCAAAGGAAAGGAAAATTTAAGATGAAAATTTATACATATCCCTCCCCGGAGGCGGAACAACGCATTTGCGATACCATGGAGCGGGGGCTTGGATTTACCCCGGAGGACCACAGCGCTGTTCAGGCCTATATTGATGATGTAAAGAAAAGGGGCGATAAGGCCCTGATGGAATATACCAATCGATTTGACTCGTCCAAGGTGACCTGTGATACCCTCAAGGTTACACCCCGGGAGATGGACGAGGCAAAGAACCTGGTAACCCAGGATTTTCTGAGGGCACTTGACCGGGCCATTGACCAGCTTGAGACCTTTCATTCAAGGCAACGTCAGAACTCCTGGATCGACACACCCAGGGACGGGGTCATGGTCGGCCAGATGGTGATCCCGGTGGACAGGGCCGGCATTTATGCCCCAGGTGCAAAGGGCGGAAAAACCCCCCTGGTAAGCTCGGTCCTCATGGGAGGCGTCCCCGCAAGGGTTGCAGGCGTGGGGGCATGCTACCTCATGACACCCCCCATGGAAAACGGCAAGATCAACCCCTACATGCTGGTTGCGGCCGACCGGGTGGGCATCAAGGGGATTTTCAAGGCGGGAAGCGCCTGGGCCATTGCAGCCCTTGCCTTTGGCACCCAATCCGTTCCAAGGGTTGATGTGATCGTGGGACCAGGCAACATCTATGTCACCCTTGCAAAGAAGATCGTTTCAGGAGTTGTTGGTATTGACATGATCGCAGGCCCCAGCGAAATTCTCATAATTGCAGATGGGGGTTCCAACCCCGACCACCTTGCCGCAGACCTTCTCTCCCAGGCCGAGCACGACCCCATGGCGTCGGCCATTCTTGTCACCGACTCCCGGGAGGTTGCGGAAAAAACCCAAAACTGCCTTGAGACCCAGATAAAGGCCCTGAAACGCCATGATATAGCCCAACGATCCATCGACGATTTTGGTGCCATCATCAACGTCCCGGATATTGACACGGCAATCGAGATCGCAAACCGCCTTGCCCCCGAGCACCTGGAACTTATTGTACACAACCCCTTTGAGTGGGTGGGAAAAATAAGAAACGCAGGGGCCGTTTTCCTTGGCCCCTACACCCCTGAACCCATGGGTGACTACATTGCAGGCCCCAACCATGTGCTGCCCACGGCGGGAACGGCCAGGTTCTCATCTGCCCTGGGTGTGGACAATTTCACAAAAAAGACCAGCTTGATCAACTATTCAAAAGAGGCCTTTGACAGGGAAGCCCGGGATGTGATGGTCCTGGCCGAGATCGAGGGACTCGACGCCCATGCAAACTCGGTCCGGATCAGGACAAAATAGTAGGGAGTAGCTAACAGATAGTAGAGCCCCCTTTGGTTTGTCTGACCGGAACATTGGAAACCAAAGGGGGAGGAATGGTACTATATGATCAAAGGCTGAAAAACTTGATCATCGAGTATTACCCTTTAACACCCTTTGCTATGCGATCACCCGTTTCTTTGTCTATGCTTCTCCAGTATTCGAAGGCCCGTTCAAGCACCGGTTCTGACACACCATTCTTCAGGTGTCCGACCACGTTGGACACCAGGCGATCCCTCTGCTGATCATCCATGACCTTGCGCACCAGGGTGCCGGCCTGGCCAAAATCATCATCATCGCTTCGCAGGGTATAGGGGGCACGGATGAAATCGCCGCCGGCATTCCAGGTGGCAACCTCGGGATAACGCTTTTCATCCGCCTTAGGACCGCCCTTGGAGTTGGGTGCGTAAACAGGATCAGACACATTTTCGATCCGCATGGCCCCGTCCTTGCTGTAGGAGTTGACCTCCACCTTCGGCCGGTTGACCGGAATCTGCTTGTAATTCACACCGAGGCGGGCCCGGTGTGCGTCGGCATAGGCAAAAAGGCGGCCCAGGAGCATCTTGTCCGGGCTCACACCGATCCCCGGCACAAGGTTGTTGGGTTCAAAGGCTGCCTGCTCGATCTCGGTGTGAAAATCCGTTGGGTTGCGGTCAAGGGTCAGCTTGCCGACCTCGTGGAGGGGATAGTCGCCATGGGGCCACACCTTGGTCAGGTCAAAGGGGTTGAATCGATAATTTTCAGCCTCAGCAAAGGGCATTATCTGAACCTTGAGAGTCCAGCTGGGATAATTGCCCTGGCGTATAGCCTCAAACAGATCCCGTCGATGATAATCCCCATCCTCACCTGCAATCCGATCCGCCTCCTCCTGGGTGAGAAAATCAATACCCTGATCGCTCTTGAAGTGATACTTGATCCAGAAGCGTTCACCGCCACCATTTATCCACATGTAGGCATGGCTTGAGTAACCGTTCATCTGCCGCCAGGTTTTAGGAATTCCCCGATCACCCATGAGCCAGGCAACCTGGTGGGCGGATTCCGGGGAAAGGGTCCAGAAGTCCCACTGCATATCATGGTCCCGCAACCCATTGTCGGCCCTGCGCTTCTGGGATCGGATAAAATGCTGGAACTTCATGGGGTCGCGAAGAAAAAATACAGGTGTGTTGTTGCCAACCATGTCATAGTTACCCTCGGTCGTGTAGAACTTCAAGGCAAACCCCCTGGGATCACGCCAGGTGTCTGGGCTGCCCCGCTCACCCGCAACCGTGGAAAACCGGATTAAGGTGTCGGTTTTTGTCTTTGGCTGAAATACGGCGGCTTTGGTGTAGGCGCTCACATCCTTTGTCACTTCAAAGTGTCCAAAGGCTCCGGAACCTTTGGCGTGGGGTTGTCTTTCGGGTATCCGTTCACGGTTGAAATTGGCCATCTGTTCGATCAGGTAGTGATCCTGAAGGAGTATGGGGCCGTCAGGTCCTATGGTGAGGGAATGCTCATCGCTGCTTACCGGGATCCCTGCATCGTTGGTTGTCTGTTTTTGATCTTTTTTTTCCATGGCAAACTCTCCTTTTGTTGATTTCCATATCGTCAAGGCCGGGCCTATAGAGACAATACCGCAACAACCCGCCATCGCACTTTGGATCAATCTTATTCCTTATTTTTTACAGTATGCAGGATATGAAATTAATCATCGTGCATCCTGGTATGGTAGTGGATGCTCAGTGGGGGAAAAGGCGGTTCACGAACCCCACTATTGATTGCCAAACCCGTTATTGGCGCTGCAATCAGGACACGCCCAGGTGATGCCGTTGCAGGTCATGCCCCATTGGTTTTCGTACATGCACTCCTGGCAGATGGCAAATCCGCACCTGCATGTCCAGCAAAAGGGAAAGGTCCTGCCGCAGCAATGGCAATCCTTGCTCTGTTTTCTGCGGCGCTTCTCCCTTCTTTTTTTCTGCGCCTCACCCATGGGGCACCGGTTCAAAAGCCTGTTTTATGGTCTGGGCCATGGCCGTAAGATTGTTCATATAATCCCCTGCCAGGGGATCAAGGGCAATGACCACACCGTTGACAGCCCTTGCGATCTTGTTTGCCGTTCTGGTATCGAACTGGGGCTGAACAAAAACCACCCTTACTCGGGCAGCCCTGGCCTGTTGGATAAAATTTGTCAGAGCGCGTCCCCTGGGAGCCTTTCCCTCTACCTCAACGGCCATCTGGATAAGCCCGTACCGGTCTGCGAAATATCCGAACACTGGGTGGAACACAAAAATATTTTCACCTGCCACGGGTCCAAGAGCCTTTGCAATGCTCTCGTCAAGTTGATCAAGGTCGGCCTGGAACAGTTCAAGGTTAGCCCTGAAGTAGTCGGCGGATTCTGGAAGTGCCTGACACAGGGCATTACAGATGTTTTTCGCCTGTTGTTTCACAAGCACCGGACTCATCCATACATGGGGATCTATTCCACCGTTGGCAAACCGCCTCAGGGCAATTCCCTGGGTGGTGTCCACAATTGTCACCCCGGAGGCGGCCCCTTTTATCTTGGGCATGAACGAACGTTCAAAGGGCACACCAATGGTGAAAAAAAGCCCGGCCCCGGCAAGCTCGGTCATCTGGGAAGGTATGGGCGAATAAACGGCAGGGCTTTTGCCCGGCGGCACAAGCACCTTTACGATCACCCTTTCATTGGCGATACGTTCCACAAAATAGGCCTGGGGCTGGATACTGACAAACACGGTCATGGGTTCTGGTACTGCCGCGTGTATCTGGCCAGCCATGGCCAAAGCCATGGTGAAGACCAGAACAGATAAGTATGGAAAAAATCTAAACAAAGCCATTTTGACCTCTTTTTTAAATAAAAAACTCCTGTCAAGGGGATCATCACCATCGGCCTGACATTAATTATTCATTATGACCGTAGGCCTGTCTCCCTCCAAGCGTGCAGATCAGGAATTATATAACCCGTCCGCCCCAGAAAGGTAAAGGATAATTTCAAAAAGCAGAAAGAGAAAAACAGCGGTCCATCCAATCCAGGGATGCCTTGAGATGATCAAGGTTAAAGACCTCAAGGCTAACCACCCCTGTAAATTTTTCCAGCACCCCAAGGGTTGTTCCCACCCGATCCATGGGGGTTCGGTCAAGGCCCTGGTGATCCCTGGGAGGATCATAGGAAAAATCAACCCCATGGAAATGGATCAAAGGAATTCTTTTCCCATAACGCTCGAACAGCCCTGAAACATCGTAGCCGTAACGGATCAGATGGCCTGCATCCATGCACAGGGCAATGGGGGTAGCGTCAAGCACTGGAAACAAAATTTCAGGGGGATACTCAAGGGTCTCGATTGTGATTTTGTCGGGAGAAGGGATTCTCTGGGCCAGAAGTTCAAGCCCCTCTATGGCCCGCTCCTGAAAGCGCAGTATACCGTCCTGCCCCTGAACCATCTCTTCAAACGTAAGATCAAGGTGCAGGGTGTGAGTTGTGGGACACAGGGGTGCTGCAAGTGTGACAACCCTTTCAAGGGTGTCCAGGGCATCTTGTCTCATCGTCTTTGATGGGCTGGCAAGGGAAATGTCGGTTGGCAAATGAACGTTATAGGTCACCGAAAGCTCAATGGAAAGTTTTGCAAGCTCGTCTATTTCAGCGGATGTCGGCAGATGGGCAAGGGGTTTACTCTCAAAGATCAAAAGCTCTATCTCGTCAAAGTGGTGACCAAGCTTTTTAACATTGGGGACAATATGGTCCGGATAGATGAACGAGGTGGTTCCGAGCTTAAACCTTCGGACAATTTTTTCCGTTAACACGATCTGTTTTTCCTTTTAATTAGGTAGGTAGTCAACAGCCCATCCTAGGTTTAATTGAGGAACGAAAACCAACAATTCATGGTTTTGAATGACACCATATGGCCCATATGGCGATCTCGTTTTCATGGACCGAGGTGTAGGGGCTCCTACAACCATCTGTACACTAAAAAAAAAGCAATAGATGTGGCAACAAACGACGCCATCACCATGAGTTCACAGGCCCGGGCGATCATGCTCTGATCCGGGTCTTTGAAACCTTGGCCGATGAATGGCTTTTCAACCATGGTGCCGTGGTAGAGGTTGGGGCCGCCGAGCTTTACCCCAAGGGCACCGGCAAACGAAGCCTCGGGATAACCTGAATTCGGACTTTTGTGCAATCCGCCCTGGGCCAGGGCCGTTTTAAAGGTGCGCAAACCCCTTTCTTTACCTGCAAGGATTGCTGCGGCAAATGCGATCACCGGAACGCTGAGTCTTGCCGGGATATAATTGGCCACATCATCGATCCTGGCCGCTCCCCTTCCAAACAACAAATAGCGTTGATTTTTGTAACCTACCATGGAATCAAGGGTGTTGACCATCTTGTAGGCAACGGCCAGAGGAACTCCTCCGATAACGGCAAAGAAAAGAGGGGCCAGAAAGCCGTCCACAAAATTTTCTGCCACGGTCTCGACGCTTGCCCGGACCACCCCGGTAGTGTCAAGGCTCTCGGTTTCACGACCCACGATCATGGAAACCGCCTTTTGACCTGCTTCAAGCCCCCGGGTTTCAAGGGCATGTTTCACCTCGGTTGCCGCCTTGACAAGGCTTCTTGTGGAGAAACAGAAAAAGAGCAGCACGATCTGAATAAGGTTTCCGAACAAAGGGGTGACGGCCGTGGCAAGGCCCAGAACTGAAATGGAGATGATCCAGGTTATGATGATGAGAAACACGGCAAACACAATTCCCGCCACAAACTCGTTCTTGATCTGCCGGCGCACCAGGGGCTCAAGCCCCTCAATGACCTTTCCCATCCAGACCACCGGATGGGGAAGATTTCTTGGATCTCCAACCAGAAGATCGAGGATAAATGCCAGGGGAATGATATACCAGTTTAAATCTGCCAGCACTTTAACCCATCCCCCGATCAGACCCCATGTTACCTCCAAGATGATGCCTGAGAAGCTTGGCTAGGGCCATGTTTGTATCCCGGTCCTTCAGGGAGAAGCGGACAAATCGGCTGGAAAGGCCCTGAAAGTTTGTGCAGTCCCGGATCAGAATCCGGTCATCGCCAAGAAGGGTACAAAGGGTCGGGGCGTCCATGGGCGGCTCTAATGCCCCAAGCACAAAACAGGCGTGGGAGGGAAAAAGCGTGATACCCGGACAATGGTCAAGGGCCTGGGCAAACATCGCCCTTTCCCCGTTTACAAATTGCCGGGTTAATGCCGTGAAAGCCTCTGTCTTCTCCTCTGCCCCAAGGAGGTGGGTCACGGCGGCCTGGGCCAGGGCGTTGACCGACCAGGGCTGGAAGAAGTGCATGAAGCGATGGATCACCCCGGGGGTGGCACACAAAAATCCGGTCCTCAACCCCGGAATCCTGAAGATCTTTGACATGGACGAGAGCACCAGCAGGTTGTCAAAACGATCTTCCCCGACAAGGGTGATCTCCTGGGCATCGTCCACAAAGGGAAGGTAGGATTCGTCAACCACAAACCAGACATCCGGATACGCCCGAACAAGGTCAAGAATGGCCTGTTTTGAAACAAGGGCCCCGGTGGGATTGTTAGGGTTGCAGATAACCATTGTATCAAAAGAGTTGGAATCAAGCAGCGCTGCCACCAGGCCAAGATCTGGAACGAACCCGTTGTCAGCGGTTGCCATGGCGTGGTCATAAGCTGCGTTGTAAACGATGCACCCATCCCTGTAATCGGAATAGGTGGGACCCAGGACGAGCATCTTTTTTACGGCAAGGGCCTGGGCAAGGGTATAGATAAACCAGGTGGTACCGTTGGCCGCCATGACCCGGTCAGGGTCGATGTTATGGCGGCGGGCAAAGGCTGCCACCATATCGCCTGCATCCACCTGGGGAAGGGAACAGATCCTGTTTAGATTTGCCGCAAGAAACTCCTCAAGACCCGGTGGAGGCCCCAGGGGGTTTAAATTACTGCTCATATCAACGATATCATCAACCGTACATCCGAGCCGCTGTGCCAGGGCATTTACATTGCCCCCGTGACCTGTAATCATAACATCTGTTTCCTTTTTTTATGAAACTCCCGTCAAAGGGCCACCGTGGTCGGATGCCTCTCTTGCTCCGGCCGTGCTGGTTTTATATGAAACTCTCGCCAAAGTGTTGTTATTGGAGGAGTTTTCATGTTCGTTGTGGCCGGATGCCATCTCTCGCTCCGGCCGTGCCGGTTATATGAACTCCCACTGAACTGGGCGGGCATTAGTGTCATCCCGCCCCCTTTGGTTATCCTGACCGGAACGCAAAACGTCGGAGGTTACTTTGACCCTTCTTAAATATTTCCCCCCTTTGGTTTTGAATGTTCCGGTCAGGATAACCAAAGGGGGCTCTAAAATCGAGACTCACACAGAGATGTTTCGGCGGGAGTTTTCTATAAAAACTACCACCGAACTGGCAGGTGAATATTTGGTTTTATTGGGGCCGCCACACCGGGCATCCGCAAGGGGAGCCCCTACACCTACTACCTACTACCCACTGCCCACTGCCTACTGCCTTACTACACACAGGCCCCTGCCGCAAGAAACAAAACCGCCTCAGTGACCTCTGTCATTGCGCCGAGCATATCGCCGGTGATACATCCCATCTTGACCTTGTAAAAACAGAGGAGCAACCCCACGGTAACACCAAAGACCAGGACAAGAGCGATCCCCTTTATACCAAGAAAAAGGGCCATGACAATCACCGATAGAAGCCAGACAAAATCTTTCACTGGCAGCTTTTTTCCAAAGAGATCGTGACCGGTGCCCGTGTTTTTCCTGCCATACTGGAGAAACCTTATACCAAAGAGCATACTCCCCCTTGAGAGGGCCGGAACGATAAGCAGAATGGCCAGGGTGGCCGAGGGTGAACACTCAGCTTTAACGGCATAGATACCCGCCGCCTTAACGGCCAATATGGCAATAATCGCCACAAGCCCCATCATCCCGGTGCTTGAATCCTTCATGATCTCCAGGGCGCGTTCCCTGGAGCGATGGCTGAAAAGCCCGTCTGCCGCATCCCCCAGCCCGTCCAGATGAAAGGCCCCTGTGACAGCCACGAGAAAGAGCATATCCAGGATGGCCACCACGGGATCACTCCACAACAGGGATGCACCACGGTCTACTGCCACGAGCATTGCCCCCAGGATCAATCCCACCACGGGAAAACAGCGTATCATGCCAAGGGGTGAGAACCGGACCTCTTTTCCCGCCGGAAGAATGGTGATAAACATGAGGGCAGATCTTAAATCCCCTGCAAACGAGCTAATAGGTGTCAATGGCAACCTCTTCAATGCGTTTAATTCCGTTCTGGTTGAGGACCAGGCGAAAACGGCGATAGACGACCCGACCGCCTCCCGAATACTTCATGATCATGTTCACGTGGTAGACCCGGTTGCCTAAAATCTTCCGGCAGCGCCGTTCATCACACACATAAATCGGGGTTTTGGAGTTGTCCATCCGGGTGAGGTAACGACTGACGTTAAGGCGCATGATATCCACAATGCTGTTCATCGGATAGTCGTGGTAAATTGATCTGAACTTCCGGTTTAAAATCTTTACCTGTTTTCGATACAGAATGACCTTTTCACCGACCCAGTCATTTTCAATCTCGGTAATGTGATCCTTGGCCCGGAGCTTCACGATGGTTTCCGGCAGATTCCTACCCTTTAAAAAGGCAAAACTCTCCTTGCACCACCCTAACTTATCCTTTGCATTGAAGTAAATCTTTCGCCTGTGGTCAAAGAGCCTGGTTCTGAGCTTGGTGCCAAGATAGGCCCGGATGAAATCTTTGATACGATCCTTAAACATATAGCTTACGACCAGCACCAGAAAAAGAGGAGTGGAAACAGTAGCATAGGCTGACTGGGCAAAAAAAACAGCCCCGGTTGCAAATACCATGGCAATGCCTGCTGCAATGGCAAAGGCGAACTGCTCAAGGAGTTCCCCCTCGTGCTTGAACTTTGTCTGCAGGAACAGAACACTGGCCATGAATTTTTTCAACACGCTGGACCGGAAGAGGAACTCCTCGTTGGTCGAATCCATACTGGGAATCGACGGATAACTGTTTGCCCTGCGGTATTGAAGCTCGGCTCTGATCAGGCTTAAAAGCGATGCCCCAGGAGACTCTCTGTCGGAAAAATCAAACCGTTTGATCGTCTGGATAAGTTCATAGGTGTAATACTCAATAAGAAGGCTCAGGTATTCATCGCCAAACAGGAAATAGGAAAAGATATCTCTGTTTGCAGCCGGAACATTTACCTTGGCTCTAAGATCCCTGAAGGCAGTTTTAACAGCATCAATGCTGGTGAGATATTGGTCGACAAGGTCCCGATCCTTGAGATTCATACCCCCGGGGATGGGGTTCTTTTGTCGTCCGGCAATGAATTTAACATGATCCCTGACAGCGCTCTTAAAGATACAGCAGAACATCTTGAGGTGATACTCATAATCTGCAAACGCTTTTTCCTCTTCACCGGCATATAGACGCTCAATTGCCAGCGTGAGTTTTCCCAGGGGGGAATCAACGCCCGCAACCATGTTCCGGAGCACCACCACCGGGGTCTGCAATCTCACATAGGCCTGAATGCAGTTATAAAAATCTTTTCGGGTATAGGTGTGGCGGTTGATACCAAGATTATTTGGGAAAAAAAGATAGGTCTCCACATCATAGATCTTTGCCCCTTCCTCACTGGTAAAGGGATATCCAAGCTTGATCTCAAACTGATATTTATCGTGGATCTGGATGGTCTCTTCGATCACGTCCCAACCTCTTTTACCATCCGGCCCCCCCGATCGAAACTGGATTTTAATCTTATTCTATTATTTGACAAATTTATCCCTGGCCTGGTAAAAGAGCCCCCTGTCCTGGCGCACACTCTCTATTTTACCCGTCTTTTCAAGGGCTGAAAGGTACTTGTTGATCTCGTTGACATGGGAACCCAGGATCGTAGCAAGATCCTCCAGGGTGCAGGGCCTTCTGAGAACAGTCTCTAGAATGGCCGACTCCATATCCGTTCGATAAGATTCGATTTCCCTTCGCCGGGGTGGTGGGGCAATCACCTCCACCTCAAAGGGGTTGAAAAGAGCCGCTATCTCCTGGAGCTGAGCCTGGGTTGCGGCTCGAATGCCGGGCACAACCCCTGGTCTATCCAGGGTGTTGAGCTGAACGATATCGGGTCTGATACGTTCAACTGCCGCCCTTAGGGCCGCAAGCTCTTCCGGGGTATCGTTGCATCCGGGGAGAATAAAGATCTCCAGGGCGAGTCTGCCGGCATATTCCGACCGGAAAGCCACAAGCCCCTCAATATAGGATGCTGTGTGGATGGAAGGATGGGGACGGTTGATCCGTTGAATCGAGGACGACAGTGCGCCGTCAAGGGACGGCATCACAAGATCGGCTCCAAGAATCGCTTTTCTCACCTCAGGATCAAAGAACAGGGTGCCGTTGGTGAGGACGGCAATTGAAACATTGGGCTTTCTGACCCTTATAAAATCGATCACCTCTTTGATCCCTATATTGAGGCAGGGCTCGCCCGAACCGGAAAAAGTTATAAAATCAGGATCTGGATGGTTGGAGAAATAATCCTCAAGTTCAGCTATAACCTCTTTTACAGGCACATATTCCTGCCGCTCGACCGTGAGGTCTGTTGTCTTGCCACACTCGCAGTAGATGCAGTCAAGCGAGCAAATCTTGTGGGTGACGAGGTCCACCCCCAGGGAGGCCCCCAGACGCCTCGATGGTACAGGTCCAAACAGATATTTATACATTTCACACCCCTATCCATATTTTTTCAGGCCGGAATCTTCTTCAGCAGCAATTCACATTTGAATCTGCCGTCCTTAATCCTAATACGGTAGATGACCATACTGCTACCAACACCAAGGGCAATTTGTGAATTGCCCCTAAACCGCCACCACCCGTCAAAATTACACAGGAATGTTAATAACATAATTTGAACAATATTTTAACCGTTAAAATAAACTGTGATTTCTGCACGTCGCTTTAAGGAAGGGTTTGTTTTACCTGACGGGAGATCCTGCTGGTATTCGCCCCTGCTGGTTATTTTGAAGATGGAAGGCGGAAGCCCATATTCTACAAGCCTATTCACGATGGACGCTGCTCTTTTTGCACCAAGATCGATATTGGATATTTTTTTGGATCTAAACCCATCTGCCCCCCCTTTTACATGGATAAAAGCATCATGGGGTTTGACCAGGACTGCGATCTTTTTAAAGAAGCTGTCATAGGAGGAGGTTGTTGTTGAACTGCCCGATGCAAAGAGGATGGGCAGCTGCACCTCAAGACGAAGACCTGAGTTATCGTCTAAGAGTTCAACCCAATCGCTAATTTCCAGATTCTTGATTTTAACCCTCAACCTCCGTTCAAGTTCAGCAACCTTTGGATTTCTAAATCCGCCGTCCAGAACATTAACCGAGTCATCGTCCAAATCTCCCTCAACGATATTGGAACCTTTATTGCTCGCAAGGAGATCGCCACCACCCCCTGAATTGCGGAGTTGAATCGAACTTTCGCCCTTATCTTTGCCCTGTTGGATAAGGTTGGTCAGATTTTCCACGCTAAGGGCGTGGTTCTGGATCAGTTCAAGCAGATTTTCTTTTTCCCCTGCGATTAAAGCTTGCTGCTCAATCAGCCGTTTACGCGAGTCTATCAACTCCTGGGGTACAAGCCTTTCCTTACCCTGGATATCAAGCAATTTTAAATCAAACCACTCCAGGTCTAATTTTAGGGCTAAAAGCCTCTCATCAAGGGAGTTTATCTCTATCCAATACTCTTTTATCGTATCACTAACATTATCACGCCTGAGGGTAAGATTGTGTTGATCCACAGCAGAATCCAACCCAGAAATGGCGGACATATTGGCAAACCCGTTAAAAGGAGACAGCAGCAATGCCGTCAATAAGCCAACCATAAAAACCATTGTTTTGAGCATACGCACATTCATGGGTAACCCCCGGAATAAAAAATATAAGCGTTTACCCTGAATCACCTATTTACCCGAAACAGGTGCCTGGGAGTTAGCCAGTGGCGGTTGAGTTGGTCCAGGGTACGAGGCGTTCTCCGTATTAGAATGGGGAGTCCATCCGTTGTTTCATTTCTTAAGGGTAAGCCTTACTATCATTTCAGCCTCTGTAACCCCATTGCTCAATCGATTGATTTCCAAAATCTCAGCTCCCCTGAGCCACGCCTGTGTTTCCGTCTGCAAAAGAGCGTAATCCACACTTCCATTTCTCATGAACACCTGGGAGTCAATATACACACCGTGGAGCTTTTCAACAAGCAGTCTGTAGCCATCTGCAATAGCGGCTCGTTCAGCCATGAGCATGGCCTCAGCCCTCGACCTGGATCTTTCAGGCTCAATTCCCCTTCCTATAACACGGTAGGTCTCTACCTTGTCAATTCCAGAGGGATTTAACTCCCCATGGACCACAGGCGGAGGATTTTTTTTCCCGAAAGGATTACCCGTGGAACAGCCAGCACAGATAAAACTTAAGCTGATTAAAAACAAAATCAGGCAGTGGTAAGATTTAAACATTATTTTCATTTGGATCCCCTTGTTTTATTTTTGATTCTTGACAAAACGGACTATAATATCGGCACGCCTGCTCAACCACCTGCATTTATCGTTTTTTTCTAGACAGTGTTTATATTCACCCATACCGGCAACTTTGAATATCGAAGGTTTCATCCCCCTTTTTTTTAACTCTGTGACAACGGCACCAGCCCTTTTTGCGCTCAGCTCTATATTGGTCATTTGTCCGCCCTTGATTTTGCGATAGTCGCTAAAACCATTCACATCAATCGAGACCTGATATGGCTTTAAAAAATCTGCAAGTTGAGCCAGAAAATTTCTATGCTCGTCTGCCAGGGAAAACTTATACGTATCAAACAATATGGGCACAGTACTTTTCATGACCAGGCCCGAATCGTCCATGGAGACCTCAACTCGGGTATCAAGTCCTGTTTTTACGAGCTTATCCCTAAGCTCTTGTTCAAAATCGGAGATAACGCTCCTTACCGATCTCTCCTCCCCCGCGGATCTCTCCTCTGGTGTGCTGGATGGAGGAACAAGCTCTGCAGTGCCGATATTATTGATTTTTCTTTTTAACTCTTCCATGTCGGCATTATGAGCCTGTATGAATTCAACCAATCGGTTTTTTTTCGCCTGGGCCGCCGCTATCTTCTGGTTTAACTCTCTTCTTGACTCTTTGAAAGCCTGGGGCGGCAATCGGTTCTGCTCCTGGATGGCCGAGATTTTAAGATAAAGCCACTCCTGCTCCATTTTAAGATTTAAAATATCATTTTCGATAATTTCAAGCTGGGCTTCATACTCTTTGACCTGGTCATTGATCATGTCGCGTTCAATAATCGGAAAGAGCCCTTTGCCTGAAAAAGAAGACACGGGTTCACCCCAGGCATTAAAAGGCAAAATGATGGTAAAACAAAACAAAGCCCTGATCATATTAATCTTTTTCATCTTTTTCTCCACCTAGACCAAGCTTAAAAGCTGTGATGCACGTCACCAGAACAAGGTAAATCACCCGGAAACGGCACATGGCAATAAGTATCACATATCTGACAAAAGAAATATCGACTTTCGGGATTGAACCTTTAACCTTTTTACCAGGGCATCACCTCCCGGGAAGAAATGACCCATGTAAGGGCAATTCATCCGGAGCAATACACAGTTTGTATTATTAATCACCCAGGGTTGAAAAATGTTTAAAAATCAGATACAAATAACCTTCCATCTGGAAATCAAGCCTTTTATTTTGCTGTCCGCACCCCACTGAGCTTTGGAGAAGAGCTTTGGAGAAAAAGTATGATGCCAACCGGCACAATCGGCTTTATCAACAATGTGGCTCTTTTGATCTGCATGGGATTTTTCTATGACATCCTGACACCCGGGCAAATTAACGGAAAAAAAGTCTCCAGCCGTGTTATTACCGGCGTCATACTTGGTGGTATGGGCATTGTCGTCATGCTCAACCCCTGGGAGTTGTCACCCGGGGTTAGGATTGATCCCCGTTCGATCCTACTCTGCATCACCGGACTCTTCTTTGGAACCATTCCCGTAGCAGTTGCGATATTCATGACAGCCCTCTATCGAATCCTGATTGGCGGAACAGGGACCTGGACCGGCGTCGGGATAATCGTCACCTCGGGTGCGGTGGGCCTTGCATGGCGTCATTTGCGAAAAAAAAACCCTGGGGATTTTTCATTTGGGGAAATCTTTCTTGTCGGCATGGTCGTTCATATTTTAACCCTTGCGTGGATGCTGACCCTGTCCTGGCCCATAGCCGGAGAGGTTCTTTCCGGAACCAGCCTGCCCGTTTTGTTAATTTTTCCTTTAGGAACGGCGCTGCTTGGAAAACTCATGGCAAACCGCCATGCAAACAGGCAGATGAAGGAAGATTTAGAGAAATCTGAAGAAAACTACCGGAGCATTTATGAAAATGCCGTGGAAGGATTTTTTCAGAGCACTCCCCAGGGGCGTTTTATCTCTGTAAATCCTTCATTTGCAGGGATATTCGGTTATGGATCTGCAAATGATATGATCTTGGAAGTTGCTGATATTCCAACACAGTTTTATGCAGATCCAGAAGATCGACAGCGTTACCTTAAACTTCTCCTGGAAACAGGCCATGTGCAAAACTTTAAATTCAAGGCCTTGCGCAGGGATGGCTCCTGGATCTGGGTCTCCGAAAGCGCAAGGGTTGTCCATGACGACGAGGGCAACCCCCTTCGTTTTGAGGGGAATATAATGGACATTACCCGGCAGATGCAGGTCCTGGAACGGTTGAAGGCAAGCGAAGCCTGGAACCGGTCCGTCCTCCAGACGGCCATGGACGGCTATTGGCTCATCAACAGCAATGGAAAACTTCTCGAGGTCAACGATGCCTATTGCCGCATGTCAGGCTATGACGAAGAGGAACTTCTGACCATGAACATCAGGGATATAAAATCCGACCGGACAACAGATGAAATCCTTGCCCACCTCCAGACCATAATTGAACGGGGTGAAGACATGTTTGAAACCCGGCACCGCCGCAAGGACGGCATCCTGTTTGACGTTGAAGTAAGCGTTCAATACAGGGAAGAAGAGGACCGACTTATCTGTTTTCTGAGGGATATTACACAGCGTAAACAGCTGGAAGAACGAATTATACAGGCCCAGAGAATGGAATCCATCGGCACCCTGGCAGGCGGCATTGCCCATGATTTCAACAACATCCTGTTTCCCATCATGGGCATGGCTGAGATGCTCCTGGAGGACCTTGCCCCGGGCACCCCCGAACATGAAAACACCGAAGTCATCTTAGAATCCGGCCGTCGGGGCAGCGAACTTGTAAAACAGATCCTTGCCTTCAGCCGCCAGGATGAACACAAGCTCATACCCGTCAGGGTTCAGCAGGTGGTAAAAGAGGTATTAAAACTAAGCCGGTCGTCAATTTCGACCAACATCGAGATCAGCCAGGATCTTGAAGCCGGCTGCGGCCTTGTCATGGCTGACCCCACCCAGCTGCACCAGATTGCCATGAACCTTATCACCAACGCCTTCCATGCCGTGGAGGAAATCCAGGGTAAAATAGAAGTCCGGGTCCAGGGGGTGACCCTCCAGGGAGACGAGTGGAGCAACCCTGCTCCCAGGCCGGGTAAATACGCCCTGCTCAGCGTATCTGACAACGGATGCGGGATCGCTCCAGATGTGATGGCCAAAATCTTTGAGCCCTATTTCACCACCAAAGAACGGGGCAAGGGGACAGGGCTGGGGCTCGCCATTGTTTACGGCATCCTCAAGGAGCACAAGGGGGAGATCAAAATTTACAGTGAACAGGGCAATGGAACGACCGTCAACGTTTACCTGCCCCTGATGGATGGGAGATCCGAGAAGGGAGCCATGGAAAACCCCATATCCCCCAGGGGCGGTAATGAAAGGATACTTCTGGTTGACGATGAAGAACCCGTTGTACGACTCCAGCGGCTGATATTTGAACGCCTCGGGTATCATGTGACCGTGCGGACGAGCAGCCTGGACGCCCTTGAAGCCTTCAGGGCAGATCCAGATCGGTTTGACCTTGTGGTGACCGACATGAACATGCCGAACATGACCGGAACACAACTTGCCAGGGAGCTCATTGCCCTTAGACCGGATATACCAATCATAGTCTCAACCGGCTTCAGCGAAACATTTGATGAAAAAGTAGCAAAAGAGCTGGGGGTCAAGGATTTTTTGATGAAACCTGTGGTTAAATCGGAATTGGCAAGGGTGGTTAGACGGGTCTTGGATGAAAGAGAGTAGGCAGTAGATGGGGTGTAGGGGCGATCCCTTGCAGTCGCCCTTTGTGATGACCTCGTTTCAACTGGCCGAGGTGTGGGGGGCGGGATGATATTAGAGCCCACCCTGTACCATCGTGTTTCATTCTTCGTTGTGTCCGCCAGGACATGTGGGGTTTTTTATGAAACTCCCGCCGAGCTTTCCGCCGCAAAGGGCGACCGCAAGGGATCGCCCCTACACTGCCCCGGCTTATTTTATCGGGTTTCATCGTTCGTTGTGTCTGCCAGAGCATGCGGGTTATAAAAAACATTTTCCCAGAAATTATTCCTGAATACCCAGGAGTTCAATCTCAAAAACAAGAGCGGCACCCGGCCCAATTGCGCCGCCTGCGCCACGCTCCCCATAGGCAAGATCAGAGGGGATATAGAGCATCCATTTAGATCCTACATTCATTAGCTGAAGCGCCTCGGTCCATCCTTTAATCACACCTGTTACAGGAAATGATGCAGGGGTTCCCCTCTGGTAGGAGGAGTCGAACTCCTGGCCGTCAATTGTCGTTCCCCGGTAGTGGCATTCAACAGTGTCCGAAGGAACCGGCTTTTTCCCCTCACCGTTTTTGATGATTTTATACTGAAGGCCGCTCTCAAGGGTAACTACCCCCTCTTTTTTCTGATTCTCGGCAAGAAAAATATCCCCGTCGATCTTGTTTTTCTCTCCGGCTGCCTTTATCTTTGCCATCTGGACTTCCTGCATCTCCTGCTGAAAGGCCGCCATGCTCTCCTGCATCTCCTGATCGGTCATGAGCTTCTCGCCTGTTGTGCTCGAAGCAAACCCCTTGAAAAAAGCCTCCTGGTCAACGGAATAATCCTGCTTGATATTATTTCCAATGGTTGCGCCAAGTGCATAGCTGATCTTCTGCTCTTCGGTCTTCAATGTTGCATCTGCACAAAAGGCCGAACCTGCGAAAAAGAGTAGTGCTGTGCCGGCGGCAATGCCAAGGGTGATACTTTTGTTCATCAAATTCTTTTTTATCATCTGGACACTCCTTTAAAATAGCTGAAAATTTAACAACTGAAATTAGTTTTGCTACCAGAAAAGCCGGGCAATAGCAATCAAAGATTTTTCAGCCAGCGATGCTCATTTTGATCAATTTACGTTAGCCTCGTCCAGAAGCGCCTTTACATGGCGGATGGGAATGGCATAGGTAATGCCGCTGGGATCTGTGATGGCATTTTCCTTTGCCCCCTTTACAAGCACCATATTGACAATGCCCACCACAGCCCCGGTCTTGATGTCATAAAGGGGGCTGCCGCTGTTGCCGGGATAGGCCGTACCGTCAACCTGAAAAATGGGGAAAGGATCCATGAGGTGCTCCACCCGTGACCGATCAAGTTTCCCTCCCCTGAACACGGGAAGCATGATCGGCGTGATGGCAGATATGAGGCAACGATGGGTCACCACATGGAGTCCCAGGGCCGCCCCCAGGGGATAACCCGACAGTGCATATAACTCTCCCTCACGAACCTTTTCGTCATTTCCAAACTCAACCGCAGGCAGGCGCTCGCCCGTTATTTTCAACAGGGCAAGATCATGAATCATGTCCGTCAGCACCACCTCTGCCCTGACAAACGAGACCTCCTTGTCCTGACCTGTGAACACTGCGAGAAACTCATTGTATCTTTTGTTGAGTTTTTCCGGAATCACATGGGCATTGGTTACCACATGGTTTCCGTCCGCCACCACAAACCCGGTTCCGCCAAGAACCCCGGGAGGGCGACGGGTCTTCTGGACCGTTCCAATGCCAACGATGGCAGGCTTGACCCGGACAATGGTATCGGGCAGACACTCGATCCCAGTGCAGGCCAGGGCCTGACCGGGCAAAAGAACCAGGCAGGCCCCAACCAATAGAGAAAACACGAGGGATACAAAAAAAAGGGATGTTTCTTTTCGATAGATCATAGTATGTTCTCTACCACAAAGAGCAAGATAGATACAGTACAGACTGAATATGGCCGTGAATTCGGCTTTGGTTGTAAACAACAAAACATGATATTGCAGGAAAATCGTTTATGAAAAAGATTTGTGTGTTTTGCGGATCAAGCCCCGGCTCGACTCCCGAATATGTTCACATGGCGGCAAAACTTGGAAAGGCCCTTGCAGAAGATAACATCGGACTTGTATATGGCGGCGGCAGCGTGGGAATGATGGGCGTTCTTGCCCAGTCTGTTGTGAACGCAGGCGGAAGCGTGACCGGCGTTATTACGGAGCATTTATTTAAAATGGAGGTGGGCTTTACCGAACTTTCCGATCTCAGGGTGGTCCACTCCATGCACGAGCGAAAAGCTCTGATGGCCGATCTTTCCGACGGGTTCATCTCCCTTCCGGGCGGATTTGGCACCATGGACGAGATGTTTGAAATAATCACCTGGGCCCAGCTTGACCTCCACCAGAAGCCCTGCGGGTTTCTCAACGTAAACGGATATTATGACAAACTCATCGGGTTTATCGATCACATGATCCAGGAGAACTTTATCCACCATACATGCAGGCCCCTGGTCCAGGTGGATGATAATCCAGAAGGGCTGCTTGAAAAGTTTTACAACTACACGGCATTGCCCACAAACAAGGGAGAGTGGAGTAAACGGGTTGCCGCCAACCTGTGCATGGGATAATCGACTTAAATAATGTGTCCCAGAATTTGTCCATCAGCGTCAACACCATCGACAATCAAATCAACCACACAGCGTTTCAGATCATCCCCGCCATTGACCAGGAGGGTCAGGTAGTTGGAGGTGACCGCCTTGAGCATTCCGGTGGGGTCATCCCGCCGCTCCTGGATCACTGCACTGAGCCTGTTGCCGACGTTTGCCAGCTCAAAGACCCGGCGCTTTTCCCTGCCAAGGGCGCGCATGGCAGCGCACCTCTGCTTTAAAACCCCAGGTTCTACCCTGTCTGGAAAATCAAAGGCCGGGGTCCCTTTTCTCGGGGAGAATGGAAACACGTGGAGATAGGAGATGGGAAGACCGGATATCAGCTCATGGGTGCGTTCAAAGGCCCTGGTTGATTCGCCGGGGAATCCCTGGAGCAGATCTACACCCAGGGCGGCCCTGGGCATGGCTTCGTGGGCCTTGAGGACGAGCTCCCTGAAATAGCCCGTGTCATAGGGGCGGCCCATTCTCTTCAAAATGCCGTCGTCCCCGCTCTGGAGGGGGATGTGAAGATGATCGCAGATCATGGGATGGGCCGCTGCAAGACCTAGGATTTCGTCACTCAGCTCCATGGGTTCAATGGAACTGATCCTGATTCTGTGGATGGGTGAGGTTTCAACAATGGTTTTAACAAGGTTAAAAAACGAGCTTGGTTCGGGAAGATCAGCGCCCCAGGCGCCCGTGTGAATGCCCGTGACTATTACCTCCTTGTACCCCTGTTCGTGGAGATGATTAAGATGGGCCAGCACATCTTCCATGGGCATACTTCTGCTTCTTCCCCTGGCATAGGGAACTATGCAGTAGGAACAAAAGGCGTTGCACCCGTCCTGGATCTTTAAATAGGCCCGGGTCATGTTGCCGGTTACAGCAGGTTCAAACCCCTGAAAGTCAGTTAACGAGCAAAAGGGCCTGTCGGGTGACGGCAGAAAAGGGTTTCCCTGGGCCGACGCGATGACGGCCTCGGCAATTTTGAATTTATCCCCATGGCCGACAACATGATCGACATTCTCTATTTTGCCCACAAGGTCGGGTTCTGTCTGGGCGTGGCATCCGGTGACGATCACCCTTGCCCGGGGATTCGTGCGGATGATGCTTCGAACCGCCTGGCGGGACTGCACGGCCGCCCTTGAGGTGACAGCACAGGTATTGACGATGCAGACAGAGGCCTGCTCAACCGCCTCCACCCGGGTCCAGCCGTGCTTGCTCAGGACCGTTGCGATCCCATCGGATTCATACTGGTTTACCTTGCAGCCAAGGGTTGTGATGTAAAAAAAGCTCATTGAATGATTCCAGCTCCAAGGACCTGTTTATCCCTGTAAAAAACAGCCACCTGACCGGGGGTAACAGCCAGCTGAGGCTCGTCAAAGAGAAGGGTTGCATGATCGTTTTTGATGGTCACAACAGATGGTGCCCCCTCGTGGCTGTATCGTATTTTAACGGTTACCCTCTGGCTTGAACTTAAGGGGGGCGTAATCCAGTTCAGTTTGCCCAGGAGCGCTTCGGCGGTATATAGGTCCTTTTTCCCACCAACCACAAGGGTATTGTTCGCAATATCGATTGTCTTGACATAGTAGGGCTCGGGCCCGGGACTGTTGAGGCCCCGCCTCTGGCCGACGGTGTAACAGTGCAGACCCCTGTGGCGGCCTACCTGCCTGCCGTCAGCAAGGACGATGTCTCCGGGAGATGAGGGCAGTGAAAGCCGGGATTGTACGAACTCTGGGAATCTGGATTTTCCGATAAAGCAGATATCCTGGCTCTCCTTTTGTTCCCAGGGCACAAGACGGTTTTCCAGGGCAATCTCCCGCACCCTGGCCTTTGTGAGCTGCCCAAGGGGAAAGACAGCCTGTCTGAGTTGATTCCGGGTGAGCATGGCCAGAAAATAAGACTGATCCTTCACCGGATCCACCCCCCGCACAAGCTCAATGCGTTGATCTTCCCCGGCCCTGATTCTGGCATAGTGCCCGGTTGCTATCCTTTCAGCACCCAACTCCTTTGCCCTCTTTGCAACAAGACCGAATTTTATCGTTTGATTGCAGATAACGCAGGGATTGGGAGTCTTTCCCCGGGCATAGGTCTCGACAAAATAATCCACCACCCGGGCCTTAAATTCAGCACTCAGGTCCATGGAATGAATTTTAATGTCAAGCTGATCTTCGATGGATGAAAGATCAACCTCGTTTGACTCAAATCCCGTGGTAAAATGAATACCCACAAGATCATGGCCCTGCTGCTTTAAGAGATGGGCCGCAACAAGGGAATCAACCCCGCCGCTCAAGGCTATGGCTGTCAGAGAACTCACGGAAGAATCGATTCAGCATCCTTGGAAAACAGGCCCATGGCCCGGGTCGGACAGGTGAGGATACAAAGCTCGCAGATGCTGCACTTATCCCTGTCAAAGATGACCTCCATCTCTGGACGCTTGATCCATAGGGCTGAGGTGGGGCATACAGCCGTGCAGGCACCGCAATGGGTGCACTTATCCTCGTCCCGGAAGATCTCCTGCTCGGCAAAGGAGACCCTGACACCCTGGTCCTTTAAGAAACGGAGGCCCCTCTTGTAGTTTTCCCGGGTGCCGCTCACCTCAAGCACCATGACCCCATCCTCCTTGGTTGAAAATTTTGCACCAAGGATGTTGAAAATCAGGTCATAATCCTTTGCAAGATAACAGACCACGGCGTTGTGGGACATGACCGGTGGAAAGTTGAGAATTAAAATTTTTGAGTACACACCGTTCCTCCAAAGTTTAACAGTATGGTAAATACCACCATTTCCATCTCGATAAAAACCATTTCTGTCTCTATAAAAGAGTTAACCTAAGCAAAATCCAATCACTGGTCAAGACTTATCTTGAATTTTAGGTTGCAAATCCACCCGGAATTAGGCATAAGTCAGGGATCATGACACATTGGTACGAACCCACGGACTTTTCCGCATGGCTCAGGAGAAACCTGTCCATGTTTAACCTGGTGCTTTTTTTTCTGGTGGCTGCCGTTGTTTTTTCCGAATTCAGGTTTGACTGGGGAGAACAGCTTCTGGGCAGATATCTTGCTTCAACCAATGCCCTCCGACCGGAAACAGGTGTCATCTGGACAACCGGGAACCAGACCCAGCGGGCCCACACCCACCTTGACACCATCGTCACCGAGCGCCAGGACCAGGCGAGAGTGGCCCGGGAGGCGACATCGTTTTCCCAACTTGCCCAGGTGGTGCTTCCCGGCCAGTGGACGGGCCTTGACAGGGAACGATTCAAGGCCCTCTACCTTGAGCTCCCCGAAGATGCAGCAGCTACCCTCATCGATCCTATAGAGCTTGTCTGGCTGTTTGGAACTCCAGGCCTCACCCGGATTTTCTGCCAGGGCAAGACCCAGGGTCTTGAAATCTACTTCCTTGGTTCCAACAACCGGGTCATCCGGCAGCTTGATCTGAACCACCAGTTTCTCGCCAACCTTGAAAAAGAGGAGAATTTTTTTTCGGAAAGACTTGAGAACATCCCGGGATTTGCAGGAAGGATCTTTCCGGCAGATGTGTTTTTTACGGCCCTTCTTTCCCTTCCGGCAGAGGTGCTTCCCGACCTCATCACAACGCCCAAAGCCCTTTTGAGGGAACGGGGAACCATTGTCCGGGCCGGCATCTGGAACGAGGCAAAATCAGGATACATACGCCTGGGTTTTGAATTTAAGGAGAATGGCGAGACCAGGATCATTCTTGTCAGGGCCAGGGAGTGGGCGGTGTGGCGGCTCAGCATGGCTCTTACCCGGGGGGAGCAATGAAGGGGTTCTGCTTTATTTATCGGGGGTTACGCATTACTCTATACATCACCCTTATCCTTGTTGCCTTTTTTATTCTGGCGGCCGGCGGTCTGGTTCTTGTTTCGGTCAAGGATCTTCCCCAGGTTCCAGAGCCCCTCGGAAGGATCATCGATGTTCCCCAGACCGAGGTGTTTGACGCCACGGGTCAACGCCTCATGACCCTTGGCATGAGGGAGCCTGTGGGACTTTCCTTTGTATCCCCCCATTTTATCAATGCCGTGGTTGCGACCGAGGATCACCGTTTTTTTGAGCACCATGGGGTAAACAAGCTTCGAACCATCAAGGCCCTGTACGTAACCCTTTTTGAGCCGGGCAGGGTACAGGGGGCATCCACCATCACCCAGCAGCTTGCCAAGAATCTTTTTTTCAGCTTTGAAAAGACCTATCTCCGAAAATTCAGGGAAATGCTGGTGGCCCTGCAGATCGAAGCCACAAGCACCAAGCAGGAAATCCTCCACGCATATATCAACCAGATCCATTTTGGTGCCGGAGCCCAGGGAGTTGAACGTGCGGCCCGGGTTTTCTTCGGCATTCCAGCTTCAGATCTCAACCTCAGCCAGGCGGCCCTTCTTGCCGGACTTCCCAAATCCCCCACCCGGTACAACCCCTTTCGCCATTATGAACGGGCAATTACCCGGCGTAATTTTGTGCTGCAGCGCATGGCTGAAGTTGGTCAGATTACCCGACAGGAGGCAATCGCCGCCATGGCGGTCAGGCCAGAACTTACGATGCGAAAGAGTGATTCAAGAACCGGCTCCTATTTCATAGACGCCCTGATCAGCCAGCTGGTTGAAAAATACGGAGAGGACGTGGTCTTTCACGGTGGAATAAAGGTCTACTCCACCCTTGATCCAAAACTTCAGGCGGCAGCCGATTCAGCGGTTGCAAAGGGAATGGAACGTCTGGACACCATGATGGAGATGGACAGCCGGGACGAGGAACCACCCCAGGCCGCACTTGTTGCCGTTGATACGGGTTCGGGGGCGGTCAAGGCGCTTGTGGGGGGGAGAGACTACTTTAAATCCGAATTCAACCGGGCCATCCAGAGCCAGCGAAGGCCGGGGTCGGGATTCAAGCCCTTTCTCTACTATTGCGCCTTTAACGAGCTTGGGCTCCATCCGGGAACGATCATGACTGACAGGCCTGTAACCATTCCGGTAAAAGGTGCTCCTGCCTGGAGACCCCAGAATTTTGAACGGACATTCCAGGGGGATATCATTTTGAAACAGGCCCTGACGAGTTCGATAAACACAATTGCAGCCCAGCTCGTGGAACAGACAGGACCCGATGGGGTGATCAGGACAGCAAGACTCTGCGGCATTACAAGCCCCCTTGAGAAGGTCTACTCCATCGCCCTTGGCACCGGAGGAGTCACCCCTCTGGAGATGGCATCGGCCTTTTCCACCTTTGCCTCCAACGGTGTCCGCCATGAACCCTTTATGATATGGCGGGTGGAGGACCCCTTTGGCCGGGTGATCTACGAGCACATTCCCCAGGGACGAAGGGTACTCGATGCCGGGACAACCTTTCAGGTGGTTGATATGATGCGTTCCGTGGTGGATGTGGGCAGCGCCAGGTCCATTCGCCAGCTGGGATTTACCCGGCCGGCTGCCGGCAAGACCGGTACCACAGACTCGTTCAACGACGCCTGGTTCACCGGATTTACCCCCTCGCTTTCCGTGTCCGTGTGGACGGGTTTTGACCGGGAGAGAAAACTTGCAACCAGGACGGGAATGGGCATCACCGGCGGACGGGCCGCTGCACCCATCTGGGCTGATTTCATGGACCAGGCCCTTAGGAACGAACCCGAACGAGACTTTTCAATTCCCAGGGGAATCCGATTCGAAACCGTGGATATAAAGACCGGATGTGCCCCTGACACCCATGGCACCGACGGCAATGCCGAGGTAGTGAGAGTTCCCCTCAAGGAGAATCAAAACCTCTGCCAGGAGACAAAGCCATGATTCTCCTGGTGCGTCACCTGACTCTGGTGCTCTGGTTCTCCCTGATTCCGGGCCTTGCCCTGGCCTTCTGGATATTGCCCCTGGTTAACGGATTATTCCCGGACCATGATCTTCCGGCAGCAATCGCCTTGATGGCGATGATTCTGGCGCTGACTGAATGGGCCATGACCCGTGGGGGAGAACGACGGGTCCTCTCCGCATTGCGGTCGGCTGAATCCTGGGACAGGGCAGGCATTGCCCCAAGGAGCGAACACCAATATCTGAAAGCCCTGGAACGCTACGAAACAGGTTTGATCTCCCCCTTAAGGGCACGACGGATAGAGTCTGCACTTCTGGCCTCCCTGGCAAAGTTCAGCCTGACATCAGCCCCGTCCCACCCAGAATTTAAAAGGGCGGTCAGGGGATTTCTCAGGATCTCACCCCAGGACGGTGAGATTGCATCCCTATGGTTGAAACGACTGGGTCGGGGAAAAAACCTGACAAGGCAGGACCATGAAACAATGACCCGGGTGGCGGAGGCTCACCTTGACAATCCTGAAATAACAACCCTTTGCGCTCGACTGTTCCTTGCGTCAGGACGCACAGACTATGCGGCCCGAAAGACTTACAGGGCTCTCCAGTCAAGCTCCAGCCCCGACCATGATACCCTTGCCGGTATCAAAGAACTTATGGTGCCTGATACTCCGAGGGATGATATGGCTGATGATCCGATCTATGATCTGATCAATGATCTGGCCGTTGTTAGGGCCAAAAATCCGGCTGGTACTCTGGCTGACAATTTATCTGACAATCTTGTCCCCCAGCCTGATGTAGCGTTCGATGACACACTGGCCGATACCAGGCCCAGGACCCTGGGCTCAGAATTTTTCCCCCGCTCTTTCCCTGGGCAAGGCATGAAACCTGTCGAAGGGTTCAAGACTATTACGAACAGAGTCAAAAAAATTGCGACTGTCTTACCCGAAACATTTCAAGAGATTATTGCCCGCCTAAAGGGATACCATGCTTTTTTCCAGGAGCGGGAGAGCCTTGCACGATTTTTAAAGTGGACCACCGCCCTTGCAGGCGCAGTTATTTTAACCGGGTTTGGAATCAACACCCTTGTTCATCTCGTCCACACACCCCCCAAAGAAACTGCCGTTGAGGCAAACAAGGTTGAAAAAGTTGAAAAGGAAATGCCCGGGCGGTTTACCATTCAGGTTGCAGCTTATTTAAAAAAAGCCCATGCCGACGAGTTTCTGGCAAAGCTCAAACAAAAGGGGCTTGACGCCTATACTTACAGGGCGGATGGCGGTGGACGCACCTGGTTCATCGTGAGGATATCACACTTTCCAGACAGGGAAAGCGCAGCTCAATACGGCACAAACCTGAAAGAACAGGGCCTGATCGATGATTTTTTTGTGGATAACAACGAATAATCCCGGTTAAATCGAAACCGACAAAAAAACCGACAACCGGGGTAAACGCAAATATGTGCATGACACAGTCGCTCATATTGAATGTGAAGGTAAAAAATACGTATTAACCGGTGATTATACCAAAACATGCCTAGGGTTACTGAATGCTTTTTTCTTGAACAATTCTTTATTTGGTAAACGATTGCAGATCTTCACTGACGGTCACAGAGCATTAAATGCTTCGATTTTAAAGCATTTTGAATGGTACGAGAATATGCAGATTGTTCTCGATTGGTACCATCTGCACAAGAAGTTTAAGGAAATACTGAGCATAGCAATGAAAGGTTTTACCCCCTGGCAAGACTTATATGGGCAGACTGGAAACACACACCACACATCCCATCTCCAGCTTTTATCAAAACCCCATACAAACCCGAGCACTTTTCCCATCTCCCCCTGGAGGGGGGGCGTGTGTCACCTTCCTGTTTTTCCCCGTTCGCATTACGATCGGGGTGATGAATCGGCTACTAATTTTGCTTTTTCCATGGCCTTATTCAGAAGAGGGTTGGATTAAAATGAAGTCAGGCGTCAAATACTGGAACAAAGAACCATTTGGAAAAACCATTCAAACCCAAAACAGAATGAAGCCTATTTACGCAGGACAATTTCCAAGGCTAAAATGTTTGTCAAAACTTCTTAAAAACCTTGCCTGAATGGTGAAGATTCTATAGTTGAAAAATATTTTTTATTTTCTACTGCTTTGCATGATTCTCTTATAAAAATAACCATCAGTAATCTTGTCCCCTTTTTCATCAGTTTTTGAGACTGCGCTCAAGTACAGCTCCTAATGATCTCGCTGCATGCATGCCAATTCAAAATGGCGGCTTGGGATTTAAATGAAGTCCCCCCCACTTTTTTCTCTCTCACTTGGCACCCTGTCAAGTAATATGTACACAGAGAACGATCCTTTAGAGGCAGAGCTTGTAACTCAAGAGGCCGCACAATCTATTTCTAAAACCTTTAGAAAACTCTGTTTTGATGCTGATAGCAATACTTGGTGTAATATTGAGCTTATGGACTGCCTACCAATCGCAGATGTGGTAATAACCTATGCCCAGTCTCAAAGTCTTAAGAAGTGGAACATTGACCACCTTAGTTTCCGCACGGATCCGGTACAGCCGCTGCCTTCCTTGTAATAAACTTTAAAATGATTCATCCTCTATTATCCTCTGGCTTTTCGTAGTAATAAGATTGGTCGATCCCTTTCATATACACTTCACGGTCATCAATTTTATCGGTTAAGGCATTTTGTAATAAAAAACTAATTTCCAAGTCATTAATAGGACTCCGTTCCATCGCCTGTAAATACAGCTTTTTATCCACCTTTTCCCAATTCACAACTTTGCCAAGACGTTTTTTAAAAATTAAATCCAGCCAGATGCGAGTTGAACGACCATTTCCCTCTAAAAATGGATGAGCCACATTCATTTCTACATATTTATCAATAATCTCCTCAAACGTCTGTTCGGGCATTTTTTCAATTGCCCGTAAAGCATCTTTTAAATAAAGTGCGTGGGCAAAACGAAAATTACTTTTGGAAATATTTAATTCTCGGATCTGTCCTGCAAAGTCATATAAATTATTGAACAAATAACGATGAATGTCTTGCAGGCCTTTTGTTGTTCCAATTTCAAGAGTGTGAATAACACCATAATCATACAAATCGTAGGCTTTTTGCTTGCTTAAACGATCAATCTCTTGTGTGTTCATGCTTCAGTCTCCGCAACGATGGTGTCAATGTCGGTGCATAGTTGGTCAATTTTGGCTACCGTTCTACGCAAAGGCTTTAACCTTGATGTTATTTGTGTTTTGCAAGGCTTGCCAAAGGTCATATTGCGTTTGCTGAATCAACCAACTTTCAGCACTGCCGCCAAATCCTTTTAAAAGACGGATAGCCATTTCAGGAGAAATGCCAAAACGTCCGTTTAATAAGGCCTATAATGTTTTCCGAGATACACCAATTCCTTTGGCTGCGTCTGTAACCGTTAATCCTAACGGTTCAAGGCAAAGCTCCCTTATTACCTCTCCTGGGTGTGGTGGGTTGTGCATAATCATTTTTTACTCCTTAGGGTCTGTTTAAAAACTAACCATCTATATATAATATTTGTTGTCCCACTGGGAACAGGGTTGGTTTTGGCTGCATCAAGATATCAGCCAAGACGGTTTTTAAATTCAGTAGCTGTAACAATCATGTTTCAATCACCCCTTTGTTGTTTTTCAACAAACAATAAACTTTTTTTCGCATCCTAAGAATCTTACAGTTTTTGCCGATATCGTAGTCCACTAATCAATACCGAACCGCAAAGCTTGCGCTCTCCCTGTATTTGGCCGTGCGCTTGTCATACATCTGCGTGGTCTTTATCTGTGAATGACCGACTGTCTTCTGTACCGCCTCGATGGGACAGTTGTTTTCCAGGGCCTGGGTGATAAAGGTGGCCCTGGCTGAATGGGGCGTGATTCCAGCAATCCCGACTTTCTTTGCATATTTATTAAATAGGTGATCGATGGTTCTGCGGCTAAGTTTCCTTTTGGGATCCGATGCTTTGTAGCCTGACTTGACCGGCAGAAAAAGAAAGTCTGCCTGGCACTCCCAGTGGCCAGTCTCTGCCAGGTATTTGCTTAAGACAATTTGCAGCTCCTGGTTGATGGCCATGCGGTTGCGGTGCCCTCCTTTGACCCAGAAATCCAAGACATAAAACCCCTGTTCCTCATAAAAATCTTTCACCTTGAGGGAACACACTTCGGATACCCGACACCCTGTAAAAAAAAGGGTGTTTAAAATGGCCCTGTCTCTCATCCCCTGGAGCTTGGAAACATCTGGAGAGTCGAGAAAACTACGAACCTCATCCGGCGTTAATACTTTTGCCTCGACCCGGGAGGCGCTCACCGGCATACGCTTAACGCCCTGGGCGACATTAATTTTTACCACCTGCTGATCGATCAGGTGATTGAACAGGGAAGAAATTGCGGACAGGCGATTATTAATGGTGCGGGCACTCTGCCCCTGGTCCTGCAGGAATTTTTTAAAGGCAATTACATGGCCGTGGGTGATCGAGCGCAGCTCTTCGGGAGAACAGATCCCCAGGAAATCTAAAAAAGTCCGGATGGCTCGGTCATAGGTTTCCACAGAATTATCTGAATTAAAATTTGCTTTCCACAAAAGCTCTTCGGGTGCATCCAGGATGGCCTGCATGACGGGAACTTCTCGTCCCATATCTACCGTGGCAACTTGGTTTTGTCTTTCAGAATCAGAGTATAATAAATTTTTGATTTTCAGTCCCTCCTCTGCGTTATTTTTTTAATCAAATGTGCCTACTCTTTTTATTGCACATAATGCCCTTTATGTGCAATAAAAGACTAAGCGGAGACAGCCACTGATCTAGGACCACCAAAACAACCTCCGACGTTTTCCGTTCCGGGTCAGGGAAACAAAAGGGGGCGGAATGATACTACTCAATTATCAAGTTTTTCAGGTATACAAATGGAAGGTGATCGGTCGAGTCAACAGATGAAGAATTAAGGAAAAAGGTGTCCTCAAAAAAAGCCCTGAAAAGCCGGAACCAGACTCAAATTTTCCCAAAGTCCCAGCAACTGGAACAAACCTACTAAAACAATTATAAAACCTTGAGCCTCGAGTTACAGATTGATCACCTTGTGGGCAAGCTGCATGGAGGTGACAATGTCGAGCATATTGGTGGTCTCGCCCACCTTCTTTTGATCAAGGATATCAAAATGGGTCAGGCAGGTGCCGCAGACAAGAACGTGAACCCCCAGCCCTTCAAGCTCCTGGATCTGCTCAAGAACAGGCGATCCCTGAATTGTGAAATTTACACCTGTGTTGACAAACACCACCCGCCAGAGATCCTCGCCCATCTCCTTGAGGGTCGTAAGAAAACTTATCATGAGTTTTTCACCGAGTATATCATCACCCCTGCCAATGGTTCGGGAGGCGATCATCACCATTATTTTCTGATGCTCTGACCGGCCCATGTCCGGTCCTGGGCTTGGAGTTGTTGATTCTTGACCGGGCAGATAGTCACCCTGCCGGGTTCCCTCGATCACCGAGGTTCTGCCATCGGAATCAACCGACACCTCAAAGCCGCTATGGGTCAAGAACCGGCTCACATTTTCTGCCGCAGCATCGTTGTCCACAGTCACCGAGATATGCCCGGGGTTTTGGCTATCAACCGCCTCTTTTGTCCTTAGAACAGGACCGGGACAGGGAAGCCCCCTTCCATCTATACTTATTGTCATATCGAATTCCTCAGGCCCTACCGGGCAGCAAACGCAACCTGAAAATTGCATTCAGGTATAATTTAAAAGTTAAAAGCAACAGAATAATATATTGGTGTTATCACCATTTGTCAAAATTTAAGTCTCGTTTGCAAAAATTCTCATCTAAAAAAGATTTTCACGGGATAAACCTCTATCCCAGGGCAATTCTTGAATTGTCCCTGCGCCTCGGCCTGTTAAAACGAGACTGCCATATGGTCTCATTCAGATGGCAATCACTATTCTGACATACAAAATGAGAATTGCCTGACCCCAGCAGCAATTCTAATTTTGAATTTCAGAGTGAGGATACCGATTGTCGCCTCTAGTATAAAATCAAAATTAGAATTGCTATGACCCCAGAGTCGATGATGACAAAGGACTTTCCGTGTGTTACAATTGTTGTCAATCATACGGCAAAACCCGGGCAAACAATTGATTGATAAAAGAATTAAGGAAAGGATAAATCCATGGAACTGATAAAAATCATATGCGCTATTATTCTGCCGCCTCTGGGAGTTTTCATGCAGGTCGGCATGGGGAAACATTTCTGGATTAATATTCTTTTCACCCTGCTCGGTTACATCCCAGGTATAGTTCATGCCGTCTGGGTCGTTGCAAAGAACAAATAAGGGACTTGGAAATTATTTGCCGTCGAATCCCTGAGGACCACAGATAGAAATAAGCAGTCCTGGCAAACCTGATTTTGGAGTAGTGTAGATCCATGGGCCATATATTTGATTCCAAAGATGCACAGTTTTACGATGCCTGGTTTGACCGGGCAAGAAAGGGCCACGCCTTTAATCTTGAAACAGACCTGCTCCTGAGAATGCTTGCCGCCCACAAATACGACAGGATTCTTGACATCGGGTGCGGCACGGGCCGAAGCCTGGAACCGCTTCTCAACCAGGGATTTCACCTCACCGGGGTGGACCCCTCCCCACCCATGCTTGACCTTGCCAGGATAAGACTGGGAGACAAGGTGGATCTCCACAGGGGAGAGGCAGAGGCCCTTCCCTTTGAGGACAACTCCTTTGACCATGCCATTCTCTTTACCAGTCTTGAATTCACCGAAAGACCGGCCAAGGCCGTTGAAGAGGCTTGCAGGGTGGCTAAAAACACCGTTGTTATTGGAGTCTTCAACAGCCATGCACCGCTGAACATACTGCGCCGAATAAAGAGCTTCTTTATATCTACCCCCTTTTCCCATGCCCATTACTTCAGCATCTGGGAGCTGAAAAAAATCCTTTATGCAATTATCGGGGATGTTCCCCTCACCTGGAGAACCACCCTTCAGCTTCCATTCCTTACAGGCCCCCTGGCAGGTTTCATCGAACAGCAACCCTTAATAGAACGATCACCCCTCGGCACCATGATCATCATGAAAATCAAGCCTGTACCAAAATTCAGGACCCGGCCCATGTGGCTGCGGGTCAAACAGTCAAGGAACTATGATCCGGTATCAGGTTTTGCACGCATAATTAATGAGGAGCAGAAGGAATAGAACTATGGAAACGCTTATTTATGAAAAACTCGACAATAAAAAGGTTCGCTGCGGCATCTGCAATCATTTCTGCACCATTGACCCGGGCAGGAGAGGCCTTTGCAGCGTCCGGGAGAACCAGGAAGGACGACTCATCAATCTTGTCCATGGACGGATCGTGGCAAGGGGAATCGATCCCGTGGAGAAAAAGCCCATATTTCACCTCAAGCCCGGCTCCCTTGCCTATTCAATTGCAACTGTGGGCTGCAACTTCCGGTGCAGCTTCTGCCAGAATGCCGATATCGCCCAGATGCCGACCGAGCAGAACGGACAGATCCGGGGTGTAGAAATAGAACCAGAGACCATAGTTGAACAGGCCCTTAAAGGTGGCTGTGCAAGCATAGCCTACACCTACACAGAACCCGCCGTGTTTATAGAAACGGTGCTTGAAACGGCTAAAATTGCTGCACACAACGAACTTTTCAATATCCTGGTCACCAACGGCTATATGAGCCGGGAGGCAATCGAAATGATCGCCCCCTATATAGATGCGGCCAATGTGGATTTAAAGGCCTTTAACGATGACTTTTACCGAAAATACTGCAAGGCAAAGATCGAACCTGTAAAGGAAAACCTCAAGCTCATGAAGCGCCTTGGCATCCTCGTGGAGGTGACCACCCTTCTCATCCCCGGGCTCAACGACGACCCCGGGCAGCTTGAGGCCATGGCCGCCTTTATTGCCGACGAGCTTGGAGTTGAGACCCCCTGGCACGTATCAAGATTCCACCCCTGCTACCGGATGATGGACCGTGACCCAACACCGGTTTCCTCGATCAAAAGGGCCGCCTCAATCGGAAAAGCTGCGGGGCTGAGATATGTGTACACGGGGAACGTCCCGGGCCTTGAAGGTGAAAACACCCTTTGCCACAGCTGCGGCAGAACCCTGGTGGACCGGAGAGGATACGTGATTTCAAGCACTATAACCCCTGAGGGCCGATGCCCGGATTGTAATACCCTAGTTTATGGTATATATTGAGGATTTTCAGATTAGGAGAGTTACCAGTCAATGAAGTCAGCCTTGAGGGATCAAATCCTTATCTTTGGACGAATGATCAAGTTTTCCCACACCGTGTTCGCCCTTCCCTTTGCCCTTTCGGCAGTTATTCTGGCCTGGAAAGACCATAAACCCGACATGTCGGTCCTTGTGTGGATTATCCTGGCCATGGTGGGGGCAAGATCTGCCGCCATGGGGTTCAACCGGATCATCGACGCCCCCATGGATCTTAAAAACCCCAGAACGGCCAACAGGGAAATTCCCGCCGGGATTTTAACAGGGAAATCTGCAGGCCTCTTTGTGGGAGCATCCTGCCTGGTATTTATTTTTGCGGCGGCAATGCTCGGTCCCCTCTGCTTATGGCTCTCGTTTCCCGTTCTTATCCTGCTGCTCTTCTACTCCTACACCAAGCGGTTCACCGCCTTTTGCCACATCTATCTCGGGTTTGCCATCTCCCTTGCCCCCCTTGGGGCGTGGATCGCCGTCACTGGCGGCGTTTCAGTACCCATCCTATTTCTGACCCTGGCCCTGATGACCTATATCGCAGGGTTTGACATTCTCTACGCCTGCCAGGACACAGCCTTTGACGGGCAGACCGGCCTTTTTTCGATTCCGTCGGCCATTGGTCCAAAAAACGCCATGGCCGTGTCCCTGCTCCTCCACGGATTCACCCTTGTTCTCCTGTTTGCCATGTACCTCTCCTTTGACATGAATCGGGTATTTCTCCTCTTCCTCGGTGTGATAGCTTTGCTCCTCGTGGTGGAACATTGGTTGGTGAAACCGGACAATCTCGAACATATCAACATCGCATTTTTTCACATGAACAGCCTGGTATCCATAACGCTTTTTGCAGGCGTTCTCACCGAGACCCTGGCCTGATGACGCCCACGATGAAACCTAGGATTACGTCCACGAAAATGCCCAAGATGACACCAACCTATGTGGTTGCCATAACCGGTGCTTCAGGCGTTATCTACGCCATCCGGCTGCTCAAGGCCCTGGTCCAGACTCCCTGCCGGGTAATCCTAATGGTTTCCCAGGGGGGATTCCGGGTCCTTGACCATGAAATGGGCTTCACACTAGGAGAAAATTTCCAGGAATTTCTGGCAGATCAGGGGGTGGTCTGCCACCATGGGAGCACCATCAGGATCTTTAACGAGACTGACTATGCCGCCTCTCCTGCCAGCGGCTCGTTTGTCCACTCGGGAATGGTGGTCGTTCCCTGTTCCATGAAGAGCCTTGCAGCCATGGCCGCAGGCTATGCCGACAACCTGATCTCACGGTCGGCGGACGTCTGCCTCAAGGAGAGGCGCCCCTTGATCCTGGTACCAAGGGAAACACCCCTCAGCCTGATTCACCTGGAAAATATGACCCGGATCTGCCGGGCCGGTGCCACCATCCTGCCCCCGTGCCCCTCCTTCTACACTTCACCCGCAACGGTGGAGGCCCTTGTGGATACGGTGACGGCAAGAATTCTTGATCATCTCAATCTCAACCTTGGGCACGACCTGGTTCCCAGGTGGTGCAACGGAACCGAACAATGAAACCCAGACTTCCCGATAAAGTTGAAAAAATCCTGACCCTGATCGTTAAAAATGGTTACCGGGCCTTGATTGCGGGCGGTGCCGTCCGGGACATGGCAGCCGGAGATCGTCCCACGGATTTTGACATTGTAACCAACGCCTCCCTTGAAACCATCCAAAAAATCTTTACCGGGGAGAAAGTGAAAACGGTGGGAAAGAGCTTCCACATCTGCCTTGTGAACGGCATTGAAGTGGCGTCCTTTAGGGGTGACCAAACGAACTTTCCCCTTGCAGACCTTGAACAGAGGGATTTTACAATTAACAGCATGGCCTGGGACCCTGAAACCGGGCAGATCATCGACCCCTTTTCAGGCCGGCAGGACCTTAAAGAGAGGATCATCCGGTTTACCGGCGACGCAAACCAGCGAATCCTGGAAGATCCCCTGCGAACCGTCAGGGCCTGCCGGTTTGTCTCCCGGATCAAGGGCAAACTTCACCCTTTGACGCTTGAAAGCATCCGGGTCAATGCAGGCCTTGTCAAATCCTCGGTGGCGCAGGAACGCATCCGCATGGAGATCCTCAAGGCCATGGGCCATGATCTCCCCTCGTTTTTTTTCAAAGCCCTTGAAAAGACCGGCCTGCTCAAAGAGATATTTCCCAGCCTTGAGAGGCTGGTTAACCTTGACGGCGGACCGTTCCATGGTGAGACGGTGTTTGAGCATTCAATTATGACAGGCGATGCCCTCTCTCCCAAACGGCCGCTGCTGCGCCTTGCAGGCTTTCTCCACGATGCCGGCAAATATGATGCGGCGGAAATTAAGGAGGGGATCCTCACCTTCCACGACCATGAAAAGAAGCTAAATCAGGTCGAGCAGGACCTTATCCACCTGAAATTTTCCCTCCGGGAGATAGACTACATCCTGTCAATCATCAGCGTTCACATGCGGCCTCTCACCGAAGAGACCTCGCCCAGGGCAGTACGCCGAATCCTTGCCCTTCTTGCGGCCCGGGGGCTGACCTATCAGGAGTTCATGCGCATGCGCATCGCAGACAAGCGCTCCAACCTCGCAAAACCCCACTACAACCTCGGGGATATCCGCAACCGGGTTCAAAAGTTTAAAGACGAGCTTGAACCCGGGGGAACACAGGCCTTTACACCAGGGGATCTCGCCATCGACGGAAACCGCATCATGGCCCTGCTAAACCTTGCCCCTGGTCCCGAGGTGGGACGAATCATGGAGCTTTTGTTTCAACGGGTCCTGGACGACCCGGCCCTCAACACCCCGTCAACCCTCGAGGCCCTTGCAATATCATTTGGTCCAGGAAAAGAGCCATGATGCCGCCAGAAGACAGGCAAGGCTGACAACGCCGAGGAACAGGAGGTCCGGCCCCACCTGGGCAAGGGTAGCCCCGTCGTTGAGGATCTCCCTGATGGCGGAAAGCATCCTTGTCAGCGGGAGAAAACCCGCAATGGTCTGTATCCATCCGGGCGCACCCTCCAGGGAGAACCACACCTCAGACAGAAACATCATGGGCCAGGAGATAAAGTTGATGAGTCCGTTGGCAACCTCTTCACTCGTACCCCTTGCCGCAATCAAAAGCCCCATGGATGAGAGGGCAATGCCGCCCATGGCAAAGACAACCACCGCATCAAACACAGAGCCCTGGGTGTGAAAGTCAAAGATGAGGTCACACCCGACCCAGACAATGACAACGGTAAACAAAATCAAAAACACCCTGGAGAGCATCTGGGCCGTCAAATACTCAAGGGCCGTCACAGGGGTGGCCTTGAGCCTCTTTAAAACCCCGTTCTTCCGATACCTCACAATGACAAATCCAACCCCGTAAAGGGCCGAAAACATCATGTTCATTCCGAGGATTCCGGGAAACAACCAGTCAATATAACGAATCTGGACCGTGGTTATCGCCTCTTTCCTGAGAAGCTCGTCAAACGCTTCAAGGGGAACCGTACTCTCCCGGAAGATTTTTTCCGCCACATACCCCTTGGGCGAAGTGTCGCTGATCCAGTATTGCCAGGGCCGGGACGAGTTTTTGATGAGGATGTCGATCTTGTGGTGACTCAGGCGATCCAGCGCCTGGTCAAAGCTGTCAAAATAAATCAGGTCAAGGTACAGCGTCTCCTTAAACCGATCGGGGAGCTCAAGACTTTCAACCGCTGTTTCCGGGGCAACTGGAAAGACGCCCACCTTGAACTGGGCGCGGTTGTCGTTGCCGAACACCAGGGCAAAACCCGCCACAATCAAAAAGGGAAAGAGAAAGTTCCAGCCAAAGGCTGCCCTGTCCCTTAGAAACTCGTAATTTCTTGAGACAAGCACGGCCCACATTCGTTTAAGATTCATGCAGATGTTCCTTTTTCCAGGTTCCTTTTTTGTGAAGGTTACGCCCTGAGATGCCTTCCTGTGAGGTTTAAAAACACCGTCTCAAGATTTCTGGGCTCCCCGTCATCATGGCAGTGCTGCTCAATAAGGGTCCCGGGAGAACCCTGGGCAATGATGCGGCCCTTGTCCATGATGATAATGTCATCGCACAGAATCTGGGCCTCTTCCATGGAATGGGTTGTAAGAACAATGGATTTACCCTGCTCCTTCACCCCCCTGATGATCTTCCACATGTGCTGGCGGGCCAGGGGATCAAGACCTGTGGATGGTTCGTCAAGAAAGAGAAGGTCTGGATCATTGATCAGGGCAAGCCCGAGAAGAAGGCGCTGCTTTTGACCTCCGGATATCCGGTCGTTCATCTGACGGCCGATGGAGTCTAACAAGCAGAGGCGGCTGACCTCTTCCACTGGAAGCGGATTTTTATAAAATCTGGCAAAGGTTCTGAGGGTGTCGTTGACCGTTAAAAAGGCCAACAGTTCCGTGTGCTGAAACTGAATGCCTATTTTTTCACGAAAATCCCTGTCCCTGGGTTTTCCCTTGAACAAAATGGTGCCCTCGGTGGGAGTAATGATATCTTCGATCATTTCCACCGTGGTTGTTTTCCCAGCCCCGTTCTGACCGAGAAGACCAAAGCAGCTCCCCTCTTTGATGGAAAAGGAGATACCGTCAACGGCCGTGACATCCTTATAGCGTTTTACCAGCCCTTTGATCTCAAGCAGCATCACAGGGTTCCTCTTGATGGAGTTCTACCCGTCGGGATTCGGCCCTTAAAGGTTTCAAACACCTCCCTGGATATGCCGCAGACTCCAAGGGGTCGCTCGACCCCATCGTGGCAGTCCGAGCCGCCGGTAATAACCAGGTCATGTTTTTCCGCCCAGGTTCTCAGGATTGCCCGGTGCTCCATGGTGTGACCGGGATACTCAACTTCAATGCCCCCGAGGCCTGCATCCAGAAATTCAGGGAACAGCCTCTCCACAATCTCCATGGGGGGCAGCACCTCCCGATAATGGCCCCTGCCGGGAAAAGATCCCGCCGCAGGGTGGGCAAGCACGCCCAGCATGGGCCATTCTTCGATGAGATCAGTTACTTCGGCAAGATCGATGCCCGATGGCACATAGGCAGGACTCTGATTCCCAATTATTGCCTTCACCTGCTCCAAAGAGCTGATGCCGTGGTTTTCGGTCAGAGCCAGGGCAAAATGACGCCTGGATGCATTTTTAGCCAAACGGACAATCTCCTGGCACGTGAGTTCCTGCTCGAACATGGGGGTGATCCCCAGGGGGCCGAAAAACCGGTTGATCTCCTTGACCCGCTGGGCCACAAGCAGAGTTCCCCGTCCCCTGGCAAGGGCCTCTCCAATGGATCGTCGAAAATTCAGGTCTTTAAAAAGTTCCATGGAAAAATAGCAGAGAAGGTGCAGGGTTCCTGTAAAGAATGAACGTTTAAACCGAACGGAAACTTCCACCCCGGGTATGATTTTTATTCCATGGCGCTCTCCAGCCCAAAGGGCCTCATCTATCCCATCGATGGTGTCATGGTCAGTGACTCCAAGGGCAGAAACACCCGCCTTTTTAGCGGCAAAAACAAGATCATGGGGAGAAAAGTCCCCGTCGGAAAAAGTGGTGTGGTTGTGCAGATCTGCGTAAAGTTTGCCTTCCATGTTTATCTCCTGTCCAGTCGGGAATTCCCGAATCTGGAGATTAATTATGCTTATCCTGAAAAGGATCTTTTATCAATGCCCTTTTTCATTGTAAAGAGACAGGGCAAATGATAACAATGCAAAAAAAGTATAATCAGAAAATTATTATCGAAAAAAAGCTACTGTTGAATGGAGGTTCCCAATGTCATTGTACCTGGTGCAGCACGGAAAAAATCGCTCTAAAACCGAAGATTCAAAAAAGAGGCTTTCTGACCAGGGACGGGCCGATACACGACGTATTGCCCAGGTGGCAGAGGGCTACCGCATTCCTGTCTCGATAATCCGCCACAGCGAAAAAGAACGGGCCTTTGAAACGGCAAGAATCATGGCCCAGTTTTTAACGCCGGAGCGGGGAATCGAGCAGATTGACGGAATCTCCCCCATGGACCCGGTGGAGGCATTCGCCCTCTCCCTGGATGCAAGGGAAAACACCATGGTGGTGGGCCATCTGCCATTCCTGGAGCGCCTTGTGGGCTATCTTGTGACAGGCAACCCCGAACAGCGGGTCTTTAAATTCCAGAATTCGGGGATTGTCTGCCTGGACAGGGATGAAAACGGGTGGTTCATCTCGTGGACACTCATGCCCAAAATCGGTGCCGACATGTAGGTCAGATTTTCTGTTCCTGCTCAGTAAAGCACGGGATGCAGAGATTTTTGCCGGCAAAGCGGCGTATCCTCGACTCCATGACCATCTCACCACAGGCCTCACACTGGATGCTCTCAAGTATCCTGGCCGGTTTCACCGGTGACTGGTTTACCACCTCAACCTTGAAAAGATCGTCAAGGTCTGCCTCCATTATCGTTCGTATGGCATCCTCCCTGGTCTCACCGTCCTTTGCAATGGGCCTTTTGTTGAGCACGGCCCGGAATCCCTTTTGGCCGGCTCTGTCAAAAAAGGTAAATGCGGCCTTGCCGTAATCCCTGTGTACCAGGTTACCCTTGCCATAGGTACAACCGGTGAGGTACTGCACGGCATCGAGTGCGCACATATCGGTCTCGGCCACACACACGGGTGATGTGCTTTCGGTGATGTCAAGACGCTCCATGGCAAGCTCTGACACACGGATGCCGATGGCAAGTCCCGGGCATGTGTGGCCGTGGAATTCTATGGTTTTATCAATGGTGTTTTTATCTATTGTGCATGTCATGGATTTCTGTTCCTTTCAAAAATTGTAAAATTTACGGCAATGCTGTTATTGTGTAAAAATATCCACAGTAGAGCCCCCTTTGGTTACCCTGACCTGAAATCTGCGGTCCTTCGCCTGTAGAATTGAACCACAAAGTCAATATGGGTGTTCATAGCTCTTTGAGCCCCTTCACTATCCCTGGCTTTGATGGCGTGAATGATGCCAATGTGCTGCTTCAGGATGGAGTCAATATTTTCACCGTCCATGTACAGATCTTCGAGACTCGTTCTAATGCCATGAAAGAGATAATCGTAGAAATTACGCATGATCAAAATCTGGAGTGGATTTTTTGCTGCATAGGCAATGGCCATGTGAAAGGAGGTGTCGGCCGCAGTGCCGAGGCGGCCCGAGTCAATCTCTTTTTTCATCTCCTCAATGGAAAGATCCATTGCCTTTATGTCATCCCCGTCGGCCCGTCGAGCAGCCATGGCCGCTGCATTGCATTCGAGCCCCAGCCTCACCTCAAGAAGATCATCAATGGTGGCATCCTGGATCTGCATCATCTTGAAGATGGGGGTCTCTTCCTTGGAATCAACGGCCTTAACAAAGGTCCCCTGTCCCTGCTTTTGAACCACAAGACCCATGGAGACAAGGCGCTGGATGGCATCCCTTACGGTGCTGCGGCTCACCTGCATGGCCTTTGCAAGCTCACGCTCGGCCAGTATTTTGTCCCCTGGCTTGAGTTTACCCCTGTAGATAAGCTCTCTTATCTGATCAAAGGCCTGATCAGATATCTTTTTGGGCTTTATGGGCTTGATGGATATATCCACTCTATTTTCCCATGGTTCAGGTTATGTTATCAACTTTTGATTGCGCAAAGAGTCGGCATAGAGTTCAAGGGGGTGCCTCACCCTGACATTCAACCCGCCCCTGGCAAGCATGTCGGAAATCTGCACCATGCACGCCGGGCATCCCGTAGCAAGTGTGGTACAACCGGTATCTGCAATATTTTTCTGCTTGATGGTGCCGATCCTGGAGGAGAGATCGTAGTGGGCGAGGTTAAAACTGCCCCCCATACCACAACACTTGTCCGAACCCTCCATCTCCACGAGCTTTTTGCCTGATGCCTGTATCATCTGCCTTGGCTCCTTGAATACCCCGAGGGATTTTTTGAGGTGGCAGGGGTCGTGGTAGGTCACCGCCTCACCATCTCCAGCGGCTCCGGCACCAATATCATGAAGTCCAACTTTATTCACCAGAAATTGATTTACATCAAGGGTTCGTTCGGACAATCGCCTGATCTTTTCCCTGGTACCGCTTGCCTTACCTTCGTAAATTGTGGGCCACAGTTTCTTGATGGTGGAGGTACAGGTGGCACAGGCAGTTACAAAATAATCATACTTCTGGCTGTCAAACAGGTCCACATGGTACTCCACAAGCCTTTCAAATGTGGCCCGATCCCCGGAGGCCAGGGCCGGAATGCCGCAGCACCCCTGGTTGGCTGGAATCCAGGTACCGACCCCATGGTATTCAAACACACCGACCAGATCGTTTGCTATGCGGGGAAACATCTTGTCTATGATGCACCCGGTGAAAAATGCCACCCTGAGACCCGAGCGGCCCGGCCGGGTATTCACCGACACCCTGGTTTTGTGGAAGGGTTTGGCGGCCATGGGCAGAAGGTGACGATCCTGGATTAAAGGGGAAACCAGGCGGGCACAGGAGGTTCCCTGGGCATTGTTCTCAGCCTTTGTGAACAGCCCCTGGAATTTTCCCGCCCACTCGGTGAGGCGGTCAAAGGCGGCGGGATTTGCCAGCATCTTTTTAAAGATCAAACGTTTTACAGGAGAAAGCCCCTTGAACTCGGCAATGATGGCCCTGGCCTTGATGAATATCTCGAGCACACTCACGCCGCTCGGGCAATTGGCCGCGCATGATCCGCAGAGCAGACACCTGTTGAGCCGTTCATCGACCCCGTCGGGATCGGTAAAGAGGTTTTTGCTCAGCCCGTCTAGCAGGGCAAGCTTTCCCCTTGCCACGTCAGACTCTCTTCTGGTCTGTTCATAAAGAGGGCAGACCGACTGGCACATGCCGCACCGGTTGCAGACCACCAGCTGTTCTTCAAGTTCCTTGAGTTGATTTGCAAGTTCATTCATGCCTGCCATAATTTAAAAGACTCCTGTGATTTTGCCGGGATTAAGAATCGAGTGGGGATCCATGGCTTTGCGCAGCCGTCTTGAAAAGAGGACCGAAGAGTAGCCAATCTCCTTTTCCAGAAACGGTGCCTTTGCAAGACCTGTTCCGTGTTCACCGGAAAGCGTTCCGCCCATGGCAAGGGCCCTGTCAAAGATCTCTTCGATGGCCGATTCCACCCGGTGCCACTCCTCCTTGTTTCTCTTGTCGGTTAAGATGGTCGGATGAAGGTTGCCGTCGCCTGCATGGCCAAAGGTACCGATCTCTATCCTGTACTTTGCCGCAATCTCCTGGAGAGCCCTTACCATGGCGGGTATTTTACTCCTGGGAACAGTGGCGTCTTCCAGCACCAATGTGGGTTTGAGTCTGGCAAGGGCCGAGAGAGCGCTTCTGCGGGCCGCCCATATTTTATCCCGCTCGGCATCATCGGCCGCCACTTTGATGCTCTCGGCACCAAGCTTTTTGCAGAGTTGTTCAACGGCCGCCCCCTCATCCTCGACCTGGGCCGGATGACCGTCCACCTCGATGAGAAGCAAGGCTCCGGCATCGATGGGCAGCCCTGCATGGCTGTATGCTTCAACAGCCCTTATGGTGAAGTTGTCAAGGATCTCAAGGGTGGCCGGAACGATACGGGCCGCAATAATGGCGGCAACTGCTTCCGATGCCTGTTCGATGGTTTTAAAAACAGACACCATGGATTTTCTGGCCTTGGGAAGGGGGATCAGCTTTAAGATAATTTCGTCGATCACACCAAGGGTGCCTTCCGAACCTACCATCAGACCGGTCAGGTTGTATCCGGTGGCGCACTTTACCGTCCTTGAACCGGACCTTACATGCTCGCCCATGGCGTCAAAAAAACTCACCCCCATGACATAGTCCTTGGTAACCCCGTACTTGAGGCCTCTTAAACCACCGGCGTTTTCCGCCACATTACCCCCCAGGGTCGATACCGCCTGGCTGCCCGGATCGGGCGGATAGAACAGTCCTTTTTTCTCCACGGCTGCGGCAAGGGTCGCCGTTACCACCCCAGGCTGAACCACGGCATACATGTCTGCCTCGTTGATCTCTATAATCTTATTGAGCTTACCCGTAAGAACAACAACGCCCGAGGAGTCTTGGGGAATCGTGCCGCCGGAGAGATTGGTGCCGGAACCCCTTACCGTAATGGGCGTATGACTTTCAGCACAGACCTTGACAATCTCTCCTAATTGTTCTGAGGTTTCGGGCATCACGGCCACACCAGGCACCACGGAATCAAGAACAGCCGCATCATAGGAGTAGGTGAGCATATCCTCTTTTTTGGTGAAAACATTCTCTTTGCCCACAACTTTTGCCAGTTGATCAATAACTTTTTTCATTGATACTCCTTATAATGGGTTTTCCCCCAAATAAAAAATAGAGCCTCGTTCACAGATATCGGCCATTGTCAAAATTAACGGTTCCATGGGGGTCAGACTTGACACCTCCCGGAGAGACACTGTGTTGGCCGAAACGATTATCAGGACCAAAGATTTCCAGAGTCATATGGCTGTTTGTACAATTGGTCATACCAATCTTTCTCAAAGAGGAGTACCACGTCAGCCATAAAGGACGACCCCAAGGCCCCCACTGTCCCGACTGTTCTGCCCACCAATAAATAAAACTGCAAAATGACAAAACCACTGATTTTCCAATGGTTTCTTAAACCAATACCAAAATTTAAAATAATTTTCAAACACAATACTCGATTGTCAATTTTTATATTTTTTCTTGACAAGGTTAAATGGAATAAATAGTAATGGTATGACCAATATCAAAGCACCTGTTTTCTTAAATACGTTCCAATTTTTTATGAAGAGCAATCAATAATTTTGTTAACTTTAAAGGGGGGTAGTATGGATCTTGGATTACAGTCTTTTCTGGCAGTGATGCCGATTTTAACCGCTGCCATTTTACTGGTAGGGTTCCGCTGGCCGGCAAAGCGGGCCATGCCCATCGTCTACGTGGTGGCCGCCGTCATTGCCGTGACCTTCTGGAAGGTTCCGGCTGTTCGGGTGGCTGCTTCGACCGTTCAGGGACTGTTTATTACAGCAGACATCCTGTTTATCATCTTTGGAGCAATTCTGGTCCTCAACACCCTGAAACATTCGGGTGCCATTACGGCCATTCGCACGGGCTTTTCCGATATCAGCCCGGATCGCAGGATCCAGGTGGTGCTCATCGCATGGCTGTTCGGATCCTTTATCGAAGGTGCCTCGGGATTTGGGACACCCGCTGCAATTGCAGCCCCCCTGCTGGTGGCCATTGGTTTTCCGGCCCTTTGTTCCGTAATGATCGGAATGATGATCCAAAGCACTCCCGTGACCTTTGGCGCAGTAGGAACACCGATTTTAATCGGCGTAAAGGGCGGACTTGAGAATGTCCACCTCACCTCCCAGCTGGCAGCTGCCGGCACGAATTTTGATCAGTACCTTCAATTGATAACCTCCCAGAGTGCCCTGCTGCACGCCTGTGCCGGCACCTTTATTCCTCTGTTCATGGTGGTCATGATGACACGGTTTTTCGGGAAAAACAAATCCTGGAGCGAGGGCCTTTCAATTACGCCTTTTGCCATTTTCGGCGGCCTGGCCTTTACCGTTCCCTATACCCTTACCGCCATTTATCTCGGGCCTGAATTCCCCTCCCTGATAGGGGCACTCATCGGCATGGCCATCATGACTGCTGCGGCACGAAAAGGATTTTTGGTTCCCAAAGATTCATGGGATTTTGCCCCCAGAAAAGAGTGGGATGACAGCTGGGTCAGCAAGATGGAGATCAGCCTTGATTCCCTTATCGACAAAAATCCGATGAAGCTCTGGCTGGCCTGGGTACCCTATATTTTGGTGGCGGCAATCCTGGTGCTCACCCGTTTACCCCAGCTGCCCATCGGAAGCTTCCTGAAAAGTTTTGCCATCAAATGGCCCGATATTTTCGGTACGGGGATTACCGCTGCCAGTGCACCGCTTTACCTGCCGGGTGCCATTTTGTGCTTTGTGGTGATCATAACTTTTTTTATTCACCGCATGTCACTTGAAAAGCTCGGATCAGCCGTCAAGGAATCCAGCCAAATCCTTCTAGGTGCTGGGTTCGTCCTTATTTTCACCATTCCCATGGTGCGGGTGTACATCAACTCCGGTATCAATGCTGGCGGATATGCCAGCATGCCCCTTGCCATGGCCCAGTGGGTTGCAGCCAGCGCAGGAAATGTATGGCCCTTTTTTGCACCGTTTATCGGCGGTCTGGGGGCGTTTATCGCCGGCAGCAATACCGTCAGCAACCTCATGTTCAGCCTGTTTCAGCACGGTGTGGCGGAAAACCTTGCCATCTCTGGTTCCCTGATAGTGGCACTCCAGGCCGTAGGCGCCGCCGCAGGCAACATGTTCTGCATTCACAATGTGGTTGCCGCTTCCGCCACCGTTGGGCTTTTGGGCCAAGAGGGAATCACACTGCGCCGCACCATCATTCCGACCCTGTATTATTGTACCCTGGTGGGACTCCTCGGTCTGATCGCAATTTATGGATTCGGATACCAGGATCAACTCAGCCAGCATCTGATTAGCGCCATGAAATAATCAGCGTTTTGCATCTTTCTGGTTTAACCGTGCAGGTTTAATTTTTACCGCTTCGGCTTTTTTCGAAAAAAAGCCGAAGCGCCTTTATCGATTTCGACACAGAGTTACACCCCTTTTGTCGAAATCGATAAGGGGGATAAAATAGCTCAAGCCAGACCCCGCTACCAAACCACGACACCCACCATCAATAAAGACATTTAAACATCATCAACACGTTGCTGGAACCAGATTGCATTAACATCGGATCTTCGGATATTCCATCTACGGTGTTCTGTATATCATGCTGGCCCGTGATGGAAAACTCGAGATTATCCCTGAGATTAACCCACAATTTGAGCTCCATATCCACAGAGCTGAATCTGTTATTGGAGGATCTGGCGCCGGTAAACTCATCACCCTGGGAATACTCTAACAGCATGGACAGCGCCCACTGCCTGTGGGACACAATGGTATTGAGCCCTAACGACCATTCCGGAACATTCAAAAGATCCTCATTTTCTCTGGAATAATCAAAATAGGTGATCACTGGTGTGACGCTCAACCAGCTGCCGGATGAAAAATCACCGGTGAGTCTGACTCCGGTCCGTTCTGCGGTGTCCGGCATCAAAAAGCCACGGGACCTGGAATCTGCGGATAAGGTGAATCCTGGCAGGTCAAACGTTTCATGGATAGCGCTCAAACGCATATCCAGACCATCGAACAGATTATAGCCGTAACCGATGGCATAAAAGGGTCGTGAAGAAAAATGTGGTTCATGGTTTTGAAAGTAAAGGTCCTCAAACAGTTCGAGTTCCCCCTGCAAAGGAGGGGTGGTGAAGCGAAAATCATTGCCTGCCTGGAGCAGGATCTCACCGTTTTTAAAGAGGGGTATTGCAACCGAACTTTCAAGCTGAAATTGATTGAGATCTGGTTTATAGTAGGTCAATGCGGTGTGACGTTTAGACCCCACAAGACGTTTTTTCCAGTAATGATTATCCAGACTTGACATGGTTATTCCCACACTGCTGGTGGCATGAATGAATCGTCCGTCCGAGACGTACATTCCAACATGGTCGATCCTCTTTTGCTTATTGTTGGCAAAAAAAATCAAATCCCCCGGTTGAATCCCATGGGAATTGATTTTTTTCAACCCGGAAGAATTAAATTGAGCACCGGCAGTGTGAGGCAGGTCAATTCCAAAAAACTCATTATAAACAATCCTGACAAAACTCGAGCAATCCATGCCCCTGCGGGAGGTTCCTGCCCTGCGATAGGGGATGCCAAGGTATTGTTTAACCTTTTGCTCAAACTGCTGCTCCGTAAAACCAAATGCAGACCCAAAGGTGGACCCATATGCAGATGATGATGAAGCAGAACTGTCCGGAGCACCGTATGCCTGGAATCCCTGGGGCGTGGTAATGGGAGTAATAATCACAAAACAAACAATCCAGATAAAACACTTGAAAAATGCACAGAACGGCACTTGTCTGTATAATTTAAATTTTATGGCCACTCTCACTGTTAAGGTTTAATGGTCATCTATACTTTTTTCAGACAGACCTTTTTATGGAAAACAACTTCAAATTTATCAAGCTAATAAACTATTTATGCCCGATGATCAAGTAAAACTCTTGGGTTGAAGTACTTTTATGATCAACAAAAATGGAGAAGTTTATCCAAACGATTAATAATGTGGCGGTTTTTCATTTGCCGGACCATCGCTTCCCGGGATAAAATCTGAGAGATCCTGCACCCGTTTCACAAGAAGATCACAAATGGAGTTCAGTCTGTCAACCTCCTGCTGCTGTTCATAAATCACATCGTTCAGCTCTTTGAGACTCTTTTCCTGAAATGCAATTTTGGTTTCAATGTCCACAAGTCGGCGTTCACTCATTTTTGCCCTTTTCTTTCAGTTTTTTCTTTTCCCTTGCCCTGGGACGCTCGCCACACGGTAGAACAATTCCTGCCCCCCTGCTTTGAAAGGTAAAGGGCCTTGTCCGCCCTTGCGATCCACTCGGTTGTATCCCCAAACTGGCTCTGTTTAGAATTTTCGGCAATGCCAAAGCTCATGGTGACCGAGATAAAGCGGCCAGGAACGGGTTTTCCCTGCCTGTCCACACGGGTGAAATCATGATTTTCAATCTGGGTCCTGATCCGTTCCACAATGGCAAGGGCCTGGTCAGAACTGGTTTCGTCAAAAAGGAGAAGAAACTCCTCGCCCCCGTAACGGCCGGCAAGATCGAAGAATTGACGCATGGCCCCTGCGAGAATAACGCCCATCTCCCTTAACACCAGATCTCCCTGGATATGTCCCCAGGTGTCGTTGATTGTTTTAAAATGATCAATGTCGCACATGACCACACAGGCACGGCTGTCAGCCCTTCGCTCAAACCTCGAGCTGACCCTTGCCACCTCCTCCTTGATCTTCCGGGCGTTGTATAGTTTTGTCAAAGAATCAATTACAGCCAGGTTTTCAAACTCGGCCTTGATGAGGATGGTGCTTAAATAGTTGCACATGATCTCACATACGCTGGCCTCGTAATCCTTGACCTGGGATTCGCTGCCGCAGAAGTCTCCGCCAAACAGGTAACCGCCGCCAAAGCTGTCCGGCAGAAAGACAAACCCCATGATATCGCACCCAATGCCCGGCACGTTGATGCTCGACACCTTTTTGCTCTTAAAGGCCCTTACCTCGTTGAGGTAGATGGGATCTACATTGTCAAGATCCAGGACCAGCCGAGTTCCCTCCAAGAGGTCTTTTCTGTAACCGTCCGGGTCAAACACCCGTTCGATCTTGACAAGCAGGCGGTTCTCAACCACGTTGGTAATTTTGTACAGCACACTCACATGGAAAGACATGCTCTTCTGCATGATTTCAAGGGGAATGTTGAAGCATTCCTCCTTTGCTTCGGTCAGATTCACGGATGAGAGGAACGAGCTGAGCTCGCCTATGCGCTTCAATACCTGCTTGGCATCTGTTTCAAGTTTGTCCCCCGGCATTAAACCCCCTTTAAGGCCTCAAGATGTTCCCTTGCAAAATCAAGGGAAGGATCGATCATCAGGGCCTGCTCATAGTAATGGATAGCGTCGTCCCTCCTGCCAAGGGCCCTTAAATTAACGGCCACATTGGCATAGTCAATGCCCGACGATGGGTCGATCTCGATCACCCGCTTAAAGCTCGCAACGGCCTGTTCGTGGTTTTTCATCTTAAAATGACAGAACCCCTTGAGGTTGTGAATGTCGGTTCGATCAGGATCAACGGCCTCACCCCTTTGGAGAACCGCAAGTGCACGCTCGTACATCCCCATCTCCTTGAGACTCACCCCGAGATACGAGCAGATGTCTGGAACGTTCAGCCTTGCAGGATCAAGGTCAAGGGCCGCCTGGAGATGCTGTTCGGCACTTTTTGGGTCCCCCAGGGAAAGGTTTGACAGCCCCTTGTAAAACCTCGTATAGTATCGGCCCGGTAAAAGAGCTTCCATGCGGTCAAGGCGGGCCAGGGCCTCTTCAGGACCAAAGTTCTCGGTGATCAAACGGGCCGCAAACATGCCGAGGCTTGCCTGGGCGGCCCTTTCCCTGAAATGAGCACCCGGAAGAATCGTGTAAAAGGCCGGGATCTGAAGCCCCCCGTGGGTGGTGTTGATCAAAAGGGCGTCCATCCCCCTCTGGCCCAGGGCCGCAACATAGCGTTCAACCTCGATGCGAATGTTGTTGTCTGCAAGGTTGGGCAGGTCGGAAATGGGCGTCAGCGGCTGGTGATTAATTATATAGTCTGCTTGCTCAAGGGTTGCAAATTTCGGGAGCCCGCTCGCCACATAGTTGGAACAGGTGTTGAAGTCTCCTGCGAGCTGGGCGGTTTCGGTCATGGCCCGGCTCAGGGCCTTTTCCGGATTTGGAGCTGTTCCTGCGGTCCAGACGATCTCGCTTGACCCTGGGAAGGTGGCTGGATCATAGGCCAGCACCGCCACCGTGGGAATGCCCATATCCAGGGTGAAATCCGAGATGTGAAACTTGATCCCGGCCCTGCGGTATTTTGCCACCATCTCTCGCACCGCAGGATCCGTTGCAGAATCCGGGTCAATGGCAGGAACCGAAAGTCTCCTGTGGCTCACAACTGAAGATGTGTGGCGCTCCACAAGCTCAGACAGGCCCTGGCAGATCGCCTCCTCAACACAGTTGCCGGCGGCCGGACCGTTAAACTCGTTGATCATGTAAAACCAGTTAAAGGGGATCAGCACCTCTTTTTCCCGGGTCAGGTTAAACCCCCTTGTCCATTGAAGGGGCAGATCCTGGAACAGCCTCTCCTTTGCGCCCTCATCCCCTCCCCTGTCGTGGACGCTCTGGAGAATGGTATCAAAGGGGATAGCGTCTTTTCTAACGTTCCCATAGGTGTCCACGACAAAATTTTCAGGGTTGTTCTTAAAGCTGAAGAAGCTGTACCGTTCGGCAAGCTCCATGACCGCACTTGCCTCGGCCTGGGCTGGGTCGGCACCCTTGCCCATCTGTTTGTTTGTACCGATCACATCCTTTGCATCCGTGCCGCACTCACTGAAAAACACCGGAATATCAAGCCTTCCGTTGTCGATGCGCCGGGTGCTTTTCAAGATTTTAAGATCAAGCATCCGGGTGCGCTCCCTGAAACGTATAACGGTCTCCTCCGGGGTGATCACCTTGTCCTGGTCCAGGGTTTGGGTTTTAAATGCGTCGTTCAGTTTTATCCTGGTGTTCATACTCATATATTTTCCTTGTTTAGCTTTTAGCTTTTGATCTTGATATTGTTGCTTTTGCTAATAGCTAATAGCTAACGGCTAACAGCTATCAAACCGCAAAGGGCACCCGCAAGGGGAGCCCCTTCATCCATCCACTACCCACTACCTACTGCTTTCTCTGGCCGATCATGAAAATACCATAGGTGGCAAAAAAATTGGGCATAAAATTTACAAGCCTTCCCCTGGTCCCATTTTCTGATATGTTCACGGCCGCCTCTTTAAGGATTTGAAACCCCACGCTCCTGGCAAAGCTTCTAAAATCCTTGAGGCTCAACACCCTGATGTTCGGGGTGTTGTACCACTCAAAGGGAAGCTCCTCAGTCTTTGGCACATGGCCCGTACCAAGGAGCTGCATGCGGATTCGATAATGGCTGAAGTTGGGAAAGCTCACAATGCCCCTTCTGGCAATTCGGAGCATGGAACGTATGAGATCGTCCGGCTCGTACACCTGCTGCAATGTCTGGGAGAGGACCACATAGTCAAAGGCGTTGTCCGGATACTCCTTGACCTCCTCGTTTATGTCTCCCTGAATTACGGAGAGCCCCTTGTCGATGCAGGCGGCGACCCTTGGTTCCTTGATCTCAATGCCCGAAGCCTTGACCTTTTTATCCTCTTTAAGATGGAGAAGAAGCTCACCGTTACCGCATCCAAGCTCCAGAACCTTAGATCCCGGCTCGATCCACGAGGAGAGAAGCTTCAGGTCAAACCGAATTTTTGATATATCAGCGGCCATGAAACACCCCTGCAAGGAATCCCGCCACCAGCCGATCAAGCCCTGTGCCGGGCAAGAGAAAGGCGTCGTGGCCCCATTTGGCAGTTATTTCGCAGAAGCTTACGTCCATGAGGTTCTGCTTCATGGCCCTCACAAGCTCCCTTGACTGGTAGGTGGGGTAGAGCCAGTCCGAGGTAAACGAAACTATCAAAAACCGGGCCTTGAACCTTGATACGGCCCTTTCAAGTGATCCTGAACCATAATCCCTTGCAAGGTCAAAATAATCTGCGGCCCTTGTGATGTAGAGGAATGAGTTGGCGTCAAACCGTTCGACAAATTTTCTGCCCTGATGGCGAAGGTAGCTCTCCACCTGAAAATCATGGCCCGGTTCAAGGGAGAGAATGGTCGGGTTCTGCAGTTTTCTGCCAAACTTGACCTTCATGGCCTCATCGGAAAGATAGGTGATGTGGCCGATCATCCGGGCAACGGCAAGTCCCATGTCCGGGGTATCCTTTGAATAGTAGTTACCCAGGCTCCAGTTGGCATCGGCCATGATGGCCTGGCGGGCAACCTCGTTAAACGCAATGGCCTGGGCTGAATGGCGGGTGGTGGACGCAAGGGGAATGGCCGACACCATGCGGTCTGGATACCGGGCGCACCATTCAAGGACCTGCATCCCCCCCACAGACCCACCGATAACGCTCAACAGCCTTTCAATTCCAAGGTGGTCAATCAGATGCCTCTGGACCCGGACCATGTCCGTAATGGTTATCATGGGAAAAGAGCCTGCATAGGGTCTGTCGGTTCCAGGCTTGATCGAGGGGGGGCCTGTTGAACCTGCGCAGCTGCCAATAACATTTGAACAGATTACAAAATATCGATCCGTGTCAATGGCCCTGCCCGGCCCCACCATGAAGTCCCACCACCCCGGTCCCGACTCCTTTGAATCCTGGGAAGCTGCCGCATGGGCATCCCCTGACAGGGCGTGGCAGATAAGAACGGCATTGCTCTTTTCGGTGTTAAGGCTTCCCCAGGTTTCGTAGGCAACGGTTACCGGGCTCAAGAAGGAGCCAGCCTCAAGACTCATCTCCTGGCCTGGGCCTGCAAAGGTAAAAAAAAGTCGATCGCCATTTCCGTTTAAAGCTCGGTCCTGGTCTGCACCTCGTCCTTCACCTTGCCCTTCATCCCTTGCATCACCTTTTCCATCATTTGTTCCACCTGCGACCCGGGTGTCAAAGGCGCTATCTCTTTCCATCAAACCTCCATTCAGGTACCGCAGATGAAATAAATTTGCGGTACCAGGTCCCTTGTGAATCGGTTATACTACCCTTTCATGGAGAGGAGATAAAGTATTTTAACAAAACCAAGGATATATCTTTTGTTTTTTCCAAGATATCTCCTTTATTTTTCTTTCAATTGGATGATTGGACAACCACTATACTCCACCTAAAAAAGAAAAAACCCGTTGAGATTGATTACTCAAACAGATAAAGTGTTATCAACGGGGTGAAACAGATTATCCCCCATGCTTCCATTCAGGCAAGATCAAAAAAAACAGCCATTCTCATTTTGGATCTCAGTGTGGGAGGGTTGATAAATGGAGAGATAATATGAACACGATAAAGATTGTCCAGGGAGATATAACCAAGGCCCGTGTGGATGCAATTGTCAATGCTGCAAACTCAAGAATGCTCGGGGGCGGCGGGGTGGATGGCGCCATTCACAGGGCTGCCGGTCCTGCACTTTTAGAGGCGTGTAAAAGTGTCAAACCGGAAAATGGAATCCGGTGCCCCACAGGAGAGGCAAGAATAACCACGGCCGGGAATCTCAAGGCACGATATGTGATTCACACCGTTGGACCAAAATATGGAATTGATAAAAATCCCGACAGGCTTCTTGCCGCAGCATACACAAACAGTCTGAATCTGGCCCTGGCCCACGGGTGCGAATCAATTGCATTTCCAGCAATTTCCTGCGGGGTTTATGGGTATCCTCCCCAGGAGGCCGCCAGAATCGCCATCTATGTATGCAGAAGGTCGGAGTATGATTTATTGATGAAATATTTTTATCTGTTCAGCGACAAGATGACGGCCATCTGGATGAGCAATTTCCCAGGGAGAAGTTAAATTAAAGCCGGTAGGTTGAACAAATTAGACATGGTGGATGGGATTTATGAAAAGCTTAAAACATTCTTGTGTTTTCCCTGTGTTGGATAGAATGAACATTATCCTGCCAATTCTCCCTCAAAAAGGAACCTGCCATGGAAGATTCGAGTAAAAACAGACGAAAAAAATTCGATCATCTGCGAAGGCGCGCCGAAGAACTCCTCAAAATTGATGGTGATGTAAAGCCAGACACGAAAATCGAAGAACCAAATCTTGAACATGACCTTAAGCATGGCCTTAAAAACCCCCTTAAACTGATACATGAACTCCAGACCTTTCAGATCGAGCTGGAACTCCAGAACGAAGAGCTGCTCCGATCCCAGCAGGAACTGATCGTTTCCAGGGCAAGCTATGCCGAACTCTACGATTTTGCCCCGGTGGGTTATCTTACCATCAGCTCCAGGGGGATCGTCCGCAAGAGTAACTTCACCTTTGCCGATATGATATCAACTCCAAAAGCCGATCTCGTGGACCACCCCTTTTCCGACCATGTGATGGCGGAAGATCAGGACATATATTACCACCATTTACGAGCCCTTTTTGACTCAAAAGATCGTCAGATATGTGAACTTCGCCTCAAACAGAAATCGGGGAAAGACCTGTACGTTCAAATGGAAAGCAATGTTACACCGGGTGAGCCTGGAGAAACAGAGGAAAGCCGGACAATGGTCAGCGACATTACCCGGCGAAAACAGGCTGAGGATGAACGACAGTCCCTTGAGCAGCAGCTCCGCCGGGCTCATAGAATTGAATCCATCGGGATTCTGGCCGGGGGCATTGCCCATGACTTCAACAACATTCTGTTCCCCATCATGGGGTTTACCGAGATGGCCATCCAAGATCTGCCCGACGACCATCCCCTCCAGAAAAATCTTAAAACCATACTCCATGGGACCATACGGGCAAGCGAACTGGTCAAGCAGATTCTTCTGTTCAGCAGTCAGCACCGTAACGAAGAAAAACCGGTGCCGCTCCAGCCATTGATCGTTGAGGTACTGTCCCTGCTGCGATCCACCGTCCCCGCCGACATAGAAATCGAGCACCGTCTGGATGAACAACCATGCCTTGTGTTTGGTGATGTAACCAAACTCTACAGGGCGATCATAAACCTGTGCACCAATGCCTTCCATGCCATGGAGCAACGGGGTGGGAGGCTTACGGTAAGCCTTGAGAGGGTTGATCCCGAAACTGTCTTTGATATGGAGCTCTCCTCGGCCAATTATTGTTGCCTTAAGGTCTCTGATACTGGTGGAGGGATCGACCCTGGGATCATTGATAAAATATTCGACCCTTATTTTACCACCAAAAAATTCGGCAGGGGTTCCGGCCTTGGGCTCTCGGTGGTCCATGGAATTGCTAAGAGTTATGGGGGAACCGTCACCGTTAACAGCAAAATGGGCAGGGGTACTGCTTTTTCCATTTACCTTCCGCTAACCCAGAAAACAGAATTTGAAGAAATTGCCGCCCCCCCATTGAGCCCGGTTGGCAAGGAACGTATTCTGCTCGTGGACGACGAACGTCAGGTTGTCTCCATGGAGGCTAAGATCCTGGAACGATGCGGCTACACCGTCACAGGCAAAACCGGCAGCATGGAGGCCCTGTCGGCGTTTCAAGAAAATCCCGGGCAATTTGATCTTGTGATAACCGATATGGCAATGCCAGACATGGTTGGAACCGAGCTTGCAAAAAGAGTGATGGATATCCGCCCGGAGATCCCGGTCATCCTGTGCACGGGCTTCAGCGAAAGGATTGATGCTGAAACCGCCGCTGCCATTGGAATCCGCGCCTACATCAAAAAACCTGTTTTAAGCGCCCACCTGTCGAACACCGTGCGCAGGGTTCTGGACGCTACTGCCTACTCTCCACCGTTAAAATTCCCGTGACATGATCCTGTTCATCCCTCAGGGCCACGGCCGTGATCCGGACCTTGAGAGTATCGCCCCTGCTGGTAATCCGTTGGGTTTCAAGGGTATCAAGGGCATTGCCGGAACATACCCCGGCAAGAAAAGAGTTGAACTCCTCTTTTTTGTCCCCGGGCACAAGATCCCGGGCATCCATGGCCAGGGCACTCTTCTCGTCATACCCGTAGATCCGTTCAGCCCCCCTGGTCCAGAAGATGATTTTTAACTCTCCATCCTGGACGATTATTGCTTCCCTTGACCCCATCACCTCGGCCAGGCGCTCCCCCGTGAACCGGAACCGCTTGAATTCGGTGATATCCTTGAAGGTGATCACAACGCCGTCAATGACATTGTGCATTGTTCGGTAGGGCATGATGCGGGCCAGGAAAAATGTGTTGTCCTCGGTTTGCACCTCAAACTCCTGGGTGATCAGATCCTTCAGCACCTGTCTTGCATGGTCAACGATGTTAAAGGCCTTGAATCTGGTTGAGAAATGGGTGATGGAACGGCCGATATCCGTGGCTGCCAGGGGAATCAGGCGGGGCACAAGGGGGGAGAACCACCTTACCTTGAGATCGATGTCGAGAAAAATCGTATCGATCTCGGTGGAATCCAGAAGGTTCTTCATGTCGTCATTGGCATTGGAAAGCTCGTCGATGCGGTTCTGAAGTTCCGCATTCACCGTTGCAGACTCCTCGTTCAGGGACTGAAGCTCTTCTTTTGAGGTCTCGAGCTCCTCGTTGGTCGACTGGAGTTCCTCGTTGGTGGACTGAAGTTCTTCGTTGGTGGACTTTAACTCTTCATTAGACGTTTCAAGCTCTTCGATGGTTGTCTGCAGGTTTTCCCTTGTGTACCGAAGCTCCTGCTCCAACTGAGCCACATCTTCGTTCTTTTCTGGTCGTCGTTCCTTTGTTTTGCCCTTTACCGGCACAACATCCCTGAAAATGACCATGACCATGGATCGGATGGTGCCGAACTCATGCACGGGTTTTACCGTTAAATTGACCCGGGTCAGGGCCGAGTCGTCCTTGATCTCTACGTTATTGTGCACCACCTCCCGCTTATGGGTCTGGACCTTTCGAATGGCTGAGGCAAGAACCGCCTTGAGGCCGGGCCTTGCCATCTCCAGGATATTGACGCTCACCTTGCCCATGGCCGGCTCCAGGTATTTACCGGTCCTGCCGTGGGTGTAGACCAGGTTCAGCTTCTCGTCAATGATGGCGCAGGGCGGGGTGTCGCTCTGCTGCAAAATGGTCTCGACCAGCATGAAGGTATTGAGCTCCTCGGCCCGTTTGACAGCCCCGGTGGTCCTGATCTCATCGGCGGTATTAATCAGGGACGGGGGTGAAAAATCAATCAGGGGACGGCTGCCCGACGGGTTGGCCAGGCGTCTGAATATCTTCCATTTTTTATCCTCGACCTTGAACAGATCGAGATCACGACCAATGGATTCCGAAGAACCTAAAAACAAAATCCCGTCAAGTTTCAGGCTGTAGTGAAACATGGGAAACAGATTTTTCTGGAGCTCCGGCCCAAGGTAGATCAAAAGGTTTCTGCAGCAGATAACATCAAGCTTGGTAAAGGGAGGGTCTTTGATGATGTTCTGGGGGGCAAACACCAGCATTTCCCGGATGATCTTTTTAACTCTGAAATAGCTCTCCTCACGCAGGAAAAACCTCTTCAGCCGTTCAGGGGTGATGTCTGCCGCAATGCTCAAGGGATAGAGACCGGCCCTTGCCGTGTTTATCGAATCCTCGTCAATATCGGTCCCAAAGATCTGAACCTCCACCCGTTTCTTCAACTTTTCAATGATTTCCTGGAGCACGATGGCCATGGAGTAGGCCTCCTCACCCGTGCTGCAGCCGGCCACCCATACCCGGAAAGAATAATTGTCTGGCTTACCCTCAAGCAATTTGGGCAGGATATTATCCTTGAGGTTATCAAAGGCCTCGGGGTCCCTGAAAAAGCTCGTCACACCGATGAGCAGATCCTTAAACAGCACAAACACCTCCCGATCGTTCCGCTCAAGATAGAGGACGTAATCCTTGATATCATCGATCTGGTGTACATGCATCCGTCGTTCGATGCGCCGGGTAATGGTGTTCTTCTTGTAAAGGGAAAAATCGTGGTTGGTATGGGAACGAAGCAGGATGAAGATCTTCTGCAGCGCCCTCTGGAAGTCATCCCTGTTACTGTATATCTTGACCCTGGGCTCCAGAATGGCGTGGCGGGTATAGTTCAAAAGCTGCTGGGGCATCTTATCCACGGGGAGCACATAATCCACGAGCCCGGTTGAGACAGCACTTACAGGCATGCCCGAATACTTGGCACTATCCTCATCCTGGACCATGACCATGCCGAGCTGACCCTTGATCTGTTTCAGTCCAAGGGTGCCGTCCGTGCCGGTTCCTGAAAGGATGATACAGATGGCATTACCCCCCTGGTCCTGGGCAAGGGATCGGAAGAAATTGTCTATGGGAAGGTTCAGCCCCCTTGGCTGGGGCTGATCCATGAGGCTGAGCACCCCGTTCAAGATCCCCACATTCTTGTTGGGCGGAATAACGTACACGTTGTCTGGTTCGATCGCCGTGCCGTCGACGATGAGCGAAACCTTCATTTTAGTTTTCTTTTGGATCAGTTCCGGCAAAAGGCTCACATGGGTAGGGTCAAGGTGGGAGATCAGGATAAAGGCCATGCCGCTGTCCACGGGCATGGTATCGAAAAACAGCTCAAAGGCCTCAAGTCCGCCTGCCGAAGCCCCCATGCCCACGATGGGAAATTTAGCCCTCTTCTTTACACTTTCATCTACACTTTCATCTACACTTTCATCTGCACTTTCATCTGTACTTTCATCTGCACTTTCATCTGAATGCTCTGCCGTCTTTCCTTTGCCGACAGCCGTTGTCAGGTCAGGCATCCCATCGGTTGATTTTTTCATTTTTTGCCCCTTAAACCTTTTTCACCCCTTGAACCCTGACTTCTGATCAGGAATTGATTGAAACCTCAAAGTTGGAAACTTTGTCTGGCCGGATACGATAGACGCCGGGCATTCGTTCTTTTCAACGTAAGATAGAGGTGCCGGATCCCTCTGGCTCAACCCCCATTTTACCGCCCACGATATCGTGGATAACAAAGGGAAACCAGAGCCTTTCTATTCGGGGCTCAACCGAAAAAAAATGGGTGGCAAAGGCTCCAAGGATCTTGCTGTAAAACGGGCTTGAACTCCCCTGCTTTGCCTCCTGATTAAAATCAATGAGATATTGGACCCTGGCAACACCCCGGTCGGGGTCCGTGTCCGCCGCAATAAACGGGGCTGATGGACGGTTGTTAAAAGTGCTGATCATGGAGAAATCGCATCTGGCATAGGCGTCCATGTGGGCCTTGAACTCTTCCTGGCCCAGCGCCTCCTGGCGCAGATTCAAAAGTTCCGACCCTGCAACGACAAAGTAGAGGTTCTTATCCCGGATATACGACTCAACCCTTTGTATCATAGGCCCCACTTCCGGGTCATTGTCATTGATATCCATCAGCTTCCACATCTTGATGCCGTCCTTGTTATTCTCATTATAGAGCGTCCACAGACTACAAAGAATATCAGCAGCCGAAACGAATATCAAGGATCTATTTAAATCGTTCCTTGACTGCCCTTCCGGTTAACAATAAACTGCATGATTATCAATTTTTTTACGGGACGCCCCGACGCCCCGAACAGGGGCAAGGGACCAAAGACCCAACAAAAAGGAAGAGTGAACAGCGATATGCCCAGACTGTTTTATATAATGTGCCTCTTGATATGCCTCCCGGCCACAGAAATTCTTTCCCAGCCTTTCCAGGCAAGGGCCCTGGCAGAGGAAATCGCAAAATGGCCGGTGCTGACCCTGGAGCAGACCCTGAAACTTGGGCTTGAAAAGAATCTTAATCTCAAGCTGGAAGCTCTGAACATCCCCATTGCCAGGGAAACCCTGACGGCCGAGGAGGCCTTTTTTGATCCATCCCTGGCAAGCTCCATGTCCGCCCAGACCCAGAAGACACCCGCCGATTTATCCATACCAGAATCGGGATCGGGGAACGAGTTCCCCCGGATGCACACCTATTCCGGGGATATAGGCCTGAGCAAAAAATTTGCAACGGGCCTCGACACAAGCCTCAGTTTCAGAACCCTGGGCAACACCACAACCTCCTCTTTTGAGGGCCTTGATCCCCAGTATCGAGGATTTCTGGTATTGAACCTGACCCAGCCCCTGCTCCAGGGATATGGAACCAAGGTCAACACCACGGACATACGCATCGCAAGGAACAGCCTGGAACAGTCCTCGTTCACCTTCTTAAGCCGGGTCCAGGGGCTTGTGGCCGATATTGAAACCGCCTATTACAGCTTGGCCCAGGCCATTGAGATCTACCGGTATCGCCTGGAATCAAGGCAGCTTGCCCAGCAGCTCCTGGCCGGCAACCGCGAGAAATTCGACCTTGGAATGATTCCCATCTCAGAGGTTCAGGAGACCCTGACGGCCCTTGCATCAAGGGACGAACAGGTGATCGCAGCCCGCCAGCAGATGGAGACCGAGGGCAACCGCTTAAAGGACCTCCTGGAGATCAACAGCCAGGACCCCATGGAGATTCAGCGGTTCAGGACAGAACCTTTGCCCGCAACCCGCTCGGATCTTCCCTCCCTTGAAAGGGCATTGCCCCTTGCCCTTGCCAACCGGCCCGAACTTGAAGAGCAGCGTCTGGAAATCACAGGACAGGAGATCCGTATTGCCCTTGCAAAAAACCAGACCCTGCCGAGGCTCGACCTTAACGCAACCCTTGGCCTGAACGGTCTATCAGGGGAAACAACGGGCCTGCTCTCAACTCCCCTTGAGGGAAATTACTTTGACTCCATCGACAGGATGGCCCAGGGTGACGGTTACGAAACCCTTGCCGAGCTTCGATTTGCCTACCCCCTTGGCAACCGTGGCGGCAAGGCCCGATATCAGCGCACCAGACTCGAAAAGAGGCAGAAAATATACGCCCTCAAGCGCAGGGAAACCACCGTGGAAACCCAGGTGATCGACGGGCTTATCACCGTGGGCCGCAGCCTGGAAAGGGTGGAGGTTGCCGCAAGGTTTCAAGAGCTTGCCAGAATCACCCTGGACCAGGAGATGGAGCGGCTGCACCAAGGACTTTCCAACACCTTTCGCATCCTTGATTTCCAGGACAATGTAATCGAGGCACGCATCCGCAGGGCAACCGCCCTTGGCGATTTCAACAGGGGTGTGGCAGCTCTTTACTGGGCCATGGGCGGCAACCTTGAACGACTCGGAATTGTGTACAATGCCTATGACAGAACGACCAAATCAGATTGATGTAAGGTAAAAACATGGTAGAAATGATGGAAAACAATATAATTGAAGTAAAATCAGCCATACCCGACAGCGAGATTGCCCAGACCCTGGGCCTGGAGGGCGCAGCGCATTCCCGGCGCCCTTGGCGCTGGGTTGCAGGGTTCCTTCTGGCGGTGCTTCTGGCCGGGGGAGGATACCTGCAATGGGCGGGCCGAGACAGGGGCCCGAAATACCTGACCCAGGAGGTGCACCTTGGAGATCTTGTGGTCACCGTTTCGGCCACAGGCACCCTCAAGCCGGTGAATCAGGTGGATGTGGGGTCCGAGGTTTCGGGTCTCATCACCCGGGTAATGGTGGATTACAACGACCGGGTAAAGCGGGGAGATGTGCTGGCCGAAATGGACACGGATCAATTCCAGGCCAGAGTGCATCAGGCTTCGGCAACCCTTGGTTCGGCCCTTGCCGATGTCCGCCAGGCCGAGGCGACCCTCTGGGAGGCAGGTAAGAAGGCGACGAGAATCCTTACCCTCACCAAAAAGAATCTGGTGTCAGACCAGGAGAATGAAATGGCCCAGGCGTCCCTGAGGCGGGCAGAGGCCACCCTGGAGAGTGCCAGGGCCAGGGTGCTTGTTGCAAAGGCCGGCCTTGCGGTTGACGAAACCAACCTTGAAAAGACAAAAATCGTCTCCCCCATTGACGGCATGGTGCTCTCCCGGTCCATTGAACCCGGCCAGACCGTGGCCGCAACCTTTCAGACGCCTGTCCTTTTTACCCTTGCCGATGATCTTTCGAGCATGGTCCTCCACGTGGATGTTGACGAGGCAGACATCGGACATATCACCACCGGACAGAGTGCCCTCTTTGGCGTGGACGCTTACCCCGGAAGATCCTTCCCGGCCCGGATAATCTCGGTGCGCAATGCGCCCCGCACGGTCCAGAACGTGGTGACCTACGAGACGGTTCTTGCCGTTGATAACTCAGAGCTGCTGCTGAGGCCCGGCATGACTGCCACTGCTGAAATCACGACCCAGACCCTTGAGGACGTATTGCTCGTACCCAATGCTGCCCTGCGGTTTACGCCTCCCCTGGAAGATACTGGCAAAAAAGAGAAGAAAGAGTCTTCCGTTGATCCGGCCGACAACCAGGCGGGCAGGAACCGGGTCTGGATGCTGGACGGTGAAAAACCGATTCCCATACCTGTGACCACGGGAACCACCAATGGTGAGTCGACCGAAATCCTTGACGGTGATCTCCGCCCGGGCCTGCCTCTCTTGACCAACATTACCGTTACCGGAGAATGAGCCTCCCATGAATATTCACGATACCCATGACGACATCAATGATGATACCCATGCCAATACCCATGATCAGAGCCCTCTTATCCAGTTAAAAGGGGTGACCAAGGTGTATGGCAGGGGTGACTCCCGGGTCAACGCCCTGGACGGGGTGGACCTTACCATCCATGGAGGGGAATTTGTTGCGGTAATGGGGCCGAGCGGATCCGGCAAATCCACCTGCATGAATCTCCTTGGCTGCCTTGACACCCCGACTTCCGGCAGCTATATCTTCTCCAATGTGGAGGTAAACGGCCTGTCCAGGAACCAGCGTGCCCTGCTTCGCCGCCACTATCTCGGCTTTGTGTTCCAGGGATTTAACCTTCTCAAGCGAACCACGGCACTGGAAAACCTCGAGGTACCCATGATCTACAGAAAAATTGCCAAAAAGGAGCGGCGAAGACGCGCACTTAAAGCCCTTGCCGAGGTGGGGTTGCAGGGCAGGGAAAACCATACTTCAGGCGAACTCTCAGGCGGCCAGCAGCAACGGGTGGCCATTGCCCGGGCCCTGGTCACCGAACCCCTTGTTCTACTCGCGGACGAACCCACGGGCAACCTTGATTCCGCCCGGAGCCGGGAGATCATGGAGCTATTGACCAACCTTAACCGCACCCGGAAGATCACCGTGGTCATGGTCACTCATGAAAAGGAGATGGCGGCCTATGCCGGGCGAACAGTCGGGTTCATTGACGGCCGAATTGAATCCGATACCCGGCAGCAGGGAGGCGTCTGATGATCTGGAACGCATTTCTCCTCGCCCTGGGGGAAATTCGACGCAACCTCATGCGTTCACTCCTCACCACCCTGGGGATTGTCATCGGTGTGGCCGCCGTTATCGCAATGGTAACCCTTGGACAGGGGGCCACAAGCAAGGTGACATCTGACATCGCAAGCCTTGGACGAAACCTTATCCTTGTCTATCCGGGAACGGCCAAACGGGGGGGAGGTGCGGCACTCGGGGCAAAGCCCCTTAAGGTAAAGGATGCCGATGCCATTTCCAGGGAGATTGCAGGAGCTGCAGCCGTGTCTGCCACCGCCATGGTCACAGCCTCGGTAATTTTTGGCAATGAGAACCGGCCAACCACCGTTACCGGTGCAGACAACGCCTATTTTGCTGTGCGGGAATGGGAGTTTCATTCGGGGAGGCCCTTCAGTATGGCTGAACTCCAGGCGGGCAAGCCCGTTTGCGTGCTGGGCTGGACCGTTGCCAAAGAACTCTTTGGACATCAGAACCCCCTGGGGGCATCCATCCGCCTCGACAAAATCTCATGCAGGGTAATCGGGGTGCTCCGATCCAAAGGGCAATCGTCCCTGGGCAGTGATCAGGACGACTTTGCGGTTATTCCCCTCCAAACCTTCCACCGCCGGGTGTCGGGCAACCAGGATGTTCATTTAATCTATGTTTCTGCCGTAAGCTCCGCTGCAACCGATCAGGTGCAGAGTGATATAGAGGCGCTGATGAGCGAACGCCGCCGCCTGACCCGGTCCGATGAGCCGGACTTCCAGGTCAAGGACATGAAAGAGATCTCAGATATGGTCGCAAACGCCACAAGGGTAATGACTGCACTCCTGGGAGCCATTGCGGCCATAAGCCTTGTTGTGGGCGGCATCGGCATCATGAACATCATGCTGGTTTCCGTGACGGAACGTACAAGGGAGATAGGAATCCGCCTTGCCATAGGTGCCATGGAGCGGGAGGTGCTGCTTCAATTTCTGGTCGAAGCCGTTGTTCTATGCCTGTTTGGCGGGCTTATCGGCATTATTACCGGGCTTTTGATCACGCTTGGGGCAAGCCACTTTTTAGCACTTCCCCTTGTGTTCAACCCGGCCATCATTGCAGTCGCATTCTTATTTTCTGCCGGTGTAGGCGTTGTGTTCGGCTTTTTCCCCGCCCGCAAGGCGGCCCGGCTCGACCCCATCCAGGCCCTGCGCCATGAGTAAAAATTTTACTCGATGATCAAATTTTTAATTTTTACTGCACTTGCCCTTTTCAGGCTTCAAATGTTTGACCCTTCAGAGACCATTTTTCATAAAATTATCAGAAAGTCGGGTACAAATTTCATGGGTCTTTCCCAGAATCAATAATTTATATTTGTTGTCAGGCATCCTTCATATGACCCCAAAAGTACTTTACACTTCTTTTCATCAAGGATTTGCATGCAACTATAGCATTACGACATAATGTCGTTTAATACACCAAAATTTAAGTTGTGCTTATTGTGACAATC
>Ga0265295_1000419_pt1 | contig 86076 bp, 80 predicted proteins | sample Munlansysbiofilm_FD_192503 | JGI IMG/M metagenome (GOLD analysis project Ga0265295, IMG submission 192503) | Leachate microbial communities from a municipal landfill in Southern Ontario, Canada - Methane capture system biofilm | ecosystem: Engineered > Solid waste > Landfill > Unclassified ... | reverse complement strand
AGCATCTCTTCCACCGCTCCCTTGCAGATCAACTCATGGTGATGCTCGCGCTCGGACACTACAACCGACATGCGACGGCGCTCAAAATCAAACGGGATCTCGTCGATTTTCTTGTAGTTCAGGGTAACGCCCAGCTCGGTGGTCAGTTCGACATGCTCCAGCACCGCGCGATCGAGCAGATTTTTCAGCCCGGTCTGATAATAACTATTAAGATAGGCGAAACCCAACACCTCGTCCGATTCGTTGCCAGCCACGTCCGTGTGACGCGCCAGCGCGATCTTGTCTTGCGTCAGCGTGCCGGTCTTGTCGGTACACAGTAGATCCATGGCGCCGAAGCTCTGAATCGCATCCAGGCGCTTCACGATCACTTGCTGGCGCGACAACACCACCGCGCCGCGGGCCAGGGTAGAAGTAACGATCATTGGCAACATCTCAGGTGTCAGCCCGACAGCTACCGACAGCGCAAACAGAAATGCCTCAGTCCAGTCTCCTTTGGTGAAGCCATTGATGAACAACACCAGAGGAACCATGATCAGAGCGAAGCGAATCAGCAACCAACTTACCTTGTTCACGCCGACCTGAAACGCATTGGATTCGGTCCCGCTGCTGACATCCGTAACGCGCCGCGCCAATGTTCCGAAGTAGGTATCGTTGCCGGTAGTCAAAACGACCGCGCTGGCTGTGCCTGAAATAACGTTGGTCCCCATGAACACCAGGTTGGCCATGTCCAGCGCAGATTGAGACTCAGATTTGGCGGCGGGGAACTTCTCCACCGGCAGCGACTCGCCGGTCATGGCCGACTGGCCGAGGAACAGGTCCGTTGCCGTCATGATGCGACAGTCTGCCGGGATCATGTCACCCGCCGACAACGCCACAATGTCCCCTGGAACCAGTTGCTTGATCGGAATCTCAACCAGAGGCTCAGGCCGATAGGCCGCAGCGGCGGCGGGCGTGGCGACCGCGTCGGTGCGCCTTCTAACACTGGCGGTATTGCTGACCTGCTCCTTCAGCGCTAGCGCCGCTCGGTTGGAACGTCGCTCCTGCACAAAGCGTATCAAAGTCGCCAGCACCACCATGCTGGTGATTACGACAGCCGCCTGTATGTCGCTGGTGAAATATGATACGAGCGCCAGAAGGGTCAACAGCAAGTTGAACGGATTGTTGAAGCTCAGCCAAAGATGCCGCCACCATGTCACCGGCCGTTCGTGCTCAACCTCGTTGATACCATATTGTTCGCGTAACGCGTCAGCTTCAGCATCGTTAAGCCCTTGCGCCGACGTGCCCAACTGCGCCAGCAAATCAGGCAGCTCGCTGCGTGCGTACTCCACCAAGCGACGGTTGAGCTGGTCTGAAAGCTGGCCAGCGCGCGTGCCGCGTGCCACCGACTCGAGTATAGTCCGGCGCCGAAACAAGTTGCTGCTGCGGCGTAATGCCAAAAACCTATCAAAGTATTGCCGAAAAATATTCATATTGTCTTTCTCAGTGAGCAGTCAATCAAACACAAGAGGTGGTCTGTAGTTGATTGGAAAGAATTTTCGTTTTGGGTAAGGGGTCAGCTGAAAAATGCGGGTGCCGAAGACGGTCTCTCCTGCGTCAGTGGTTCGGATACCCACCTTACTACCCATGTCCGAATTTGGAGGAGCACCTCTTAAACCAAAACCAATCAACGGCCCAAGTCAAAGGAATCAAGCAGGTACACCTTAAAAGGTTAGGCAATTGCTGCCTCGAAGAATTTAAAATTTGGTAAATACAATAAAAGGCACCTGGGAATCAACCCAAGTGCCTGATTTAATTATTGGAGCGGGAAACGAGGTTCGAACTCGCGACATTCAGCTTGGGAATCTGAAATTAGTTTTTAAATATTGCCCTAGAATCATACACTTGCTAAACTGTGGCTTGAATTTGTCACAATACCGTCACACTGGAGCATATTTTATGGCAACTATCAGATCGCGTAAAAACAAGCAGGGCAATGTCGTTTGGCAGGCGATTATTCGCAAACAAGGGCAGCAATCTCTTTCTAAAACCTTTGACTACAAAGAAGATGCGGCGCGATGGGCCAGGGCGATTGAAAGAGAGATGGACACCAGCACGTTCATACCATCCTCTGTTGCTGAACGAACAACTGTCGCTGAAGTCTTAGATCGTTATCAGATGGAAGTCTTCCCGCGTTTAGCACGAGAGGGCCGAGCTGAGCAGGCAAGGCTCGATTGCTTGAAGATCGGCCTGGGTAAACATAATCTATCATCGCTTACTGCAGCGCATGTTGCGAAGCATCGAGATCAGCGCATGAAAGAAGTGTCAGCGCAGACAGTCCGGCATGAGATCGGTCTCTTGAATCGCGTTCTGAAGCATTGCGCTATGGACTGGGGAATCCATTTAAAAAACGGCATAGTCACTGAAAACGTGCGCAAACCGGCATTGCCAAGTGGAAGGGATAGGAGACTATCACCGGAAGAAGAAACCCGCCTCAGAGACGCGCTCAAGAACTCGCGCAGCTCTGAAATTGAAGCTATCGTAGTGATTGCGCTTGAAACTGCTGCAAGGCGTGGCGAGATCTTCAAAATGTCATGGCAGCATATCGACTTGAAGAAAAAGACCTGGCATATACCGGAAACTAAAACCGGAGTTCCGCGCACTGTGCCGCTTTCAAGTCGGGCGATTGAAGTGCTGAGCGGCATTCCGCGCCAGATAAACGGCAGGGTATGGAAGATCAAGCAGGAAAACGGAATCACCCAAGCTTTTGCGCGTGTGTGTAAAACTGCAAAGATTGATGATCTGCGGTTTCACGATTTAAGGCACGAAGCGACAAGCCGATTGTTTGAGATGGGATTTAATATGATGGAGGTGGCATCTGTTACAGGTCACCAGGATCTGAAGATGCTTAAACGGTACACGCATTTGAAAGCTGAAGATCTTGTGGAGCGGTTGGGATAACCTGGAGATAAAAATTCGAACGCCCGGCCTTCTGATCCGTACAACCTTTCTTACTATTGTATTAACTCGTGTAAATAGCTGTATTTTATAGTTTTTTTGCAAAACAACACAAAACAAACAAGAGTGACCCTCAAATACAAGAACAATATAAAGCCCTTAAAATCTATCGAAACACTCCCCCCTTACTTTCAAAACTTTCAACCATCTTCTCTAGGTAACAAAAATCACAACTGTTCGGTTAATAATCTTATAAATTAAGAGCGTTATCTTTCCAATGGTATTCAGTTAGACCAATTCTCTGAGAGGGCCTGAGCCAACCCATCAAAAACATCACCTCGCATATCAAGCGCACACGGTCCTGTCCAGCCACCCTTTTCGATGACCATGAGAACTTCATTGGTTTGAAGATCGCTGATCTCTATAACACCATCTATGAGCTTCGATGAGTTCCCGATACATCTGTCGACTTGAAAATGATAAAAAGTGATCCCATATCTTGCAGCTGCCTCGTTGTATGAGCGAGCAATTTCGTCTGCCTTGCCCTCAGTAACTACCGACTGATTTGATGAGAATTTGAGAACCTTAAAGCCTTTCTTTGCGAGAGCAACTCTAAGTTTAGTGTCATAACGTGTTGAATTCACGAAAACGACGACCTTGCTTTCAGGTTTGAACTCTTGCAACTTCTCTACGCTCAGGGGTGCAGCACAACCTGCCAAGAACAGGGCGAGAAAACCAAAAACAGCAATATTTCTCATAAAGACCATGGAACAGACTCTCAATCAAATAATTTTAGAATTTAGCGCCAATGTTTAGGAGCCACATCATAGCGCAGTTAAATGGGCGTAAGGTGTAGGGCCCAAGTCGCGGAACGAACAACAACAAGTGATTATGTGTTCTCTGCCAGTTGCACACGTTCACCAGCAAACCACTTCCCCCAGAAAATATACGCATCAACTGCGCTGTTGCATACGGCCACTTTTTGGTCTAAATTTATCGTGAAATACCATTCAGGCAGATCCTCGCCTTCACTTGGCTGGTCATATTGGGTTCGCTTTCTGGTAGTAAAGCTCGAATCTAACCTTGTCTGATGCTTAACGTCATTTGAGAATGATCTGACGACATTTAGTGCAGCTCCCTCCGCCGGATAGTGCCGAACAACCTCGCCAATCAAAGCGTTTGCACTGGGAAACTTAAGCTTTTTTGCCACCTTGTCCGTTTGATGGTTCAGAGTTAGTACGAGATTAACCATCTTACGAAAAACCCTGGTTAGCTTTGCTCTGTCACAGACTTCGTTAGATTGAAAATCCCAGTAAAAGTCCGTGAAATTCGGGTCAACAATCTCCCTGAAAAATCCGAGTGAGTCGTCCAGATTTAGGTTTCCCACGCGCACTCCTTACGTATAACGCTTTGCTCACCGGGAAATTAGTAGCGTAGCGAGTAATTTTTCCTCGTGCAGCAACTTGTTATAGCTTGCCCAACTCTGTCCGAACATAGGCCCCAACCACGGCAACAATAATGCCAACAAGAATGCCAGTACCCAGTGAAAACAGTCTTTCAAATCGTTTTGATCGGTACTCGGACAAGAAGAGGCTACCCTCGCCGGTCAACATATAACGTTGGTCCTTTAAATAGCCCCCGCCAGCTTTTCTCCATGACCAGTTCTCAAAAAAGGCAACCTCTTCGGCATCGTGACATGCGAAATATTCTCTTGCTAAAAGAGCTTCCTTCTTTTCTTTGGTACTTTGACTATTTGGATCAGGTAGTTTTTCATCGTCAATATATCCAATCGCAACTAGCGAAGCAAAAACGTAAAAATCACGATGATCACCAAATTTTCTAGGTATCAGCTTGGAGATATCCGCCAAAGAGAGCTCCCCGCATTCTTCAAGCTTTATCAAAATTTTTAGTGCTATGTTTTTCACAATTCCTGCCTATAATGCATGCGTAACAGGCCGGTTTATTAAGCGCAGCGGAACAAAACGGCTCCGTTGACGCACTGGTTAACGTACTGTTTTCAGTATATGTTTAGCTTTGGCACCCAACGTAACTTCTTTTATTAGAACATTTATCACGTAGGAGTCAGCTACGAACCTCTCCTCAAAATCTCTGCTGGTCAACGGGGCAGCGAGTATTTCTCTTGCTTCATAGCTCATACCGAGACCACCAAGAGAAAGTGAAATCCGTGGGCTCCATAGGCTACGCGCAAACTTCCCTGTCATTCGTCTTTCTAACCTGTCGCTATATCCACTGCCAAAAAAAGGAAGCGAAAACCCCAAAACAACCTTTAATGTGGGAACATTTGCTGTTTTGGACTCCTCTAAAAAACTACAAAACGACTGTAGTCTCTCATCAAGATCCGCAGTTAAAAACGCGCCCACCCCTTTAGCCATCAAGCTCTCAACCGAAACATTAAATCTTTGAATTGCTTCAGAAAAATCATGCTTTGACTCACTGTCAGATTCCTTTCGCGCACGAAATTTTCGGAATTCATAAGTCAGTTCAGATAACGCTATACTCATCGGCGCATATACAGATTCCGTATATTTCCGCGCATTCTCCAAGTAATTATCTTGTAGCCTGTTTTCGTAGCTCTCCCTCAGCTCAAGAATTTTATGTTTAGAGGATACAGCTTTAGAATACGCCCCGATTGCAGCACCAATTATTGCCGCCACACCAGCAATTAATCCTGTGACTATTTTTGGTTCGCTTATTTCCATAGCCTACCGATATCGTTAACGCTCGCCATGACACATTGAGGAAGCCATGCGCTGAAAGCGCGCGGGTTACTCGGTCGCCATTGATGGCATTGTTGTGCTTCTATTATTGGTTTTATAGGGCCACTTTGAATGTACAGAGCCTCATAATTCTGAATCATGTCCAATCATCAGGAATAAGTGCAGGAGGCTTAGCCCAAGGTTGTTCAACAAGAGACTCCTGAAACCATTTATCCCGCATATTTGCGTGTTCGGAGACAATGATCTGGAATCCTTTGCATTCTTCCGTACAAAATCTGTAAAGCATTTCGAAAAGGCTTCGGACTTTTTCGAGATCGGAATCTCTCTCAGTATCTTCTACAGTCCCGGAAGATGCTTTGTAACGCTCTTCTGATGGGAAATAGACCTGAGTAGGTTGATCTAGCATCAAAAATGATGGGATTGGGCGGCTGTGTGTAAACGAGTAGTGATGAATGGATAGTAATGCCGCGAGGTGGTACGCAAGGTGGTTTGAACCTCCCCCGGTATTGTTCATCATAATAGGGCGTTCATTGCGGTCAATCACCACGGTAAGGCGGCTCAGGTCGAATCGCAAGGGGCGATCGGAAAATTCAGCACCCAAGTATTTTGAATATGTACTCATCTGATTGGAGATTATGTTCAGAATTGATATCAGCCTCTCCTGACTGTCATCTGTTCCGATGTCATCTTCAAGCAGTTTAACTTGCTTTATCTTATTCTCAATGCGCTTATCTAGCTCACTAAAATCGTTTTCTGGAGTGTAGTTTTCAAGGAAGAGACTGACTCGACCAACTGTTCGCGCCGCAGCAGCGTTACGATTACCCATCTGCGCGATCTTTTCGTTTGCTGCGATTGCTGCCGCCAGCTCTTCATGTTTCGCTCGATACTTCTCACATATTCGATCTCTTTCTTCGGTCAGTTCCCGAATCAGTTTCTCCATTTTCGGTCGCTCACCCGTTACCGCTTCGAGCTCGTTTTCCAATGATTTCAGTTCGCCAAGGATAGCTTCAGCGACGGGGGTCTGCATTCCTAGATTTGATTCGCTAAAAGGCCACTGCCATTCACCAGTTTGTCGATTTCGAGGGAGCGCTTTTATTGATTCCAATCGACTCCTTTGTTCACTCGCTTCATCTGTAAATCCATTTTCTCTCTTGGTAAACTGAATAGTGGCTTTCAGATTTTCTTCTATAGAACGCCGAACCTTTCTAAGCTGATCAATCTCGTCTTCAATTGAGACAATGCGGGCAACATCTTCGTCAGGGACCGGGGCCGGCTTCCAACTTTCGACAGACTGCAACTCCGAAATTATTGATTCAGTTGTATCGGGCATTGCTCCCTTTGAAACTATACCGACTTGCTGTGCTTCAGAGAGCAATGCAACCGCACGTACATTCAATTGATCAGAAAATTCGCGGGCATCCGAAAGTCTTTTCTGGAGCAACTTCAGGTCTCTACGAGCTGTTCGCAGCTTCGTCTCCTTTTCGTATGAGTCGTCAGGCGCAATCCCCATAAGTATTGGGAATGTATCTTTTATTGCCTGCGGCATGTGAGGCTCATTTTGCCGATAGAAAAGAAGATCTTTATTTGCTATTAACCCCTGCTTTTGAAATAGATAATAAAATGTGTGTTTGATGTTTGCGCTGAAACTCGAGCGGCTGTGCTCTGTAGATACGGCAGTCTGATTCTCAGGGATACCAAGCATCTCGGATAGGAGCGAGACCACCGCATCATCATCTGCATTGCACTCAAGGTCACGAAACCTTGGCTGCTCGATGTCCCCACCTCTGCGGATCATCGCTCGGGAACAACTTGAAGCGTTCGAGGCTGGGGCCGGTTTTGCAATGAGTACTTGCTCCCCCAAGAATTGAAATATGACTCCGTACCAACTGACCTTGTCTCGAATTGTGCCTTCAGGCACCTGAAATGTACTTCTGCCCATACAATATTCCACTATTTCCGAGATAGCAGATTTTCCGGTCGATGAACGCCCCGTGATTATATTGAGCCCTTGAAGATTAAACGACAGGTTCCGTAATTCACCTTCGTTACTGTAAAGGAGAATCTCTCTGATCTTCATGGTCGAATTCCTAACGTTGTATAGACCGTTGCTCTATCTGATATTTGAGCAAATTTGCGTCCTAGAGATCGCGCCACTTTTTGACAGTCTTGGGTTTCTTGAGTTCCTGAGATTGTCTTTTGGACGGAGCCATCAATCGCTGTAATGTGTCCATTCTCGTCAATCACGATTGCGTCTTGCGCGAGGAGATATCCGAGGGCGTCCATTGTGTAGGGGAAAAGTCCTCTGAGCCTATCAGGTAATTCAACGAGAAGTTTTGGATTATCTTCGACGACCTTCACCAAATACGTCCGTATCCCTCTTTTCAATGTGTCTCGTGTGTCCTTGTGCAGAGACAAAGCGGGAATCAGCAAGCACAGCGAGAACGGCATCGGCTTTCCATTTTCATTCCCATATTCATGGATCGCCCTTAGCATGATCACTCCGAGAAATGCCGGATTGAATAGGGTTCGCAATTCGCGCGGCCGATCATTCCACGCCTTCATTTCTCCACCTCCTCAAGTACATTCTGTATCCGATTGAGAAATTGAGGATGCCAGTGGACGCGAGGGGTCGGCTCGTTGGCCAAAATATGGTAGCTACCAACTGTCACGTATGACTCTGTGACCTGCGGCCTGATTCGAAGGTTCGGCTTCAATCCAGAGGTGAGGTCTGTATAAATTTTTCGGCCAGCCTGGCGGAGCATCTCCTCGGAACTCCCTTCCTCAATTTCTTCGCACACCACTTCTCTGAATCTCTGCCACTCATCTACTAAGCGATCATCATACCTTTCAACCTCACCGGTAATCGTGATATTCTCTCTGGCCCAGGTGGATCGCTGTTCATAGGCACGGTAATAATCTAGGATAGCTCGGCGAATTCGGTCAGATTTCAGTCCTATTTCTCTTAGCTGATGGACAAAGATTCTGTTATCACGCTCAGGATCAACCCCCTCTTCCGGTTCTGCATCGAAGAAATCTAGCGGGAGGTTATCTTCCCTAAATTGCTCGGAAATATGAGCCAACATTTCACTTACTTCGCTTCCCACAAGCGGCTCCAAACGCTTCCCAGTCATTAAATTCACACATTGATCGTTCCACCAGCCTTCAAGGCGTTCGAAAACGGGTTGTCGGTGTTGATGGCGCACGGCCCTCATTAGTGCCATTATTTTTGAAGGAATAGCATCAATTCTCTCTTGGCAATCGAAGATTGTGATATTTGAGAAAAGTTCTTCTAATAGCTTCGCATCCATACTGGTAAGCTGAGCATGAATTGACTTCAAAAGTGTTGCATCCGACTTACTAACGACATCCATGGCCTTTTCAGTAAGCTTATCGGGTGGTTTCCGTTCATCACTACCTGTAACAAAATTAGCAAGGAAAGATCCTATTTGAACTTTTCCTGTTGTAATCAGAAAAAAGGATGTCTCCAAAATAGTATTCGGGTTGGCTTCAGCGAAAGTCGCCCAAATGCGAACAGATTTCCAGAAATCGGGCGAGAGATCAGTGAGTTTATCGCCAGGAGCTTTGTGTTTCAGGGAAGCCAATAGCTTTCCCTCTTCTGGATTGGTATAGTCCAAATCATCATCTGCTTCGAGCAGACACGTTGTATCTTCCGGCAGCTTCAAAATACTGTAAAGTGCGTGCCGTGGCTGAAACATATAGCCAAGAGCTTGCTGCGGAGCTGAATATTGGTCTGCTTTTTTTGTCATTGGATATACAGTCTTTTATTCTCTTTATTTAACAGTTTCTGCACAACTATTTGATAACCGGCAGCGAATGAGAAGTTTTGGACACCACCGCAACTTGGTTTGCTTTTCAATTTTGCATAGACGTATTATCCGTCCGCTTGATTAATTCTTTAGGTTCTTTAGATCTAGATTAAATGTTTTGAAGAGTACAATATTCTTGGTTTTTAACATTTAGTCTTTCCATAACTGATCTATGATTGTTGATTTCGTTGTTATTGTAGTAGCTAATTTTCCAACTACAGTTAGGCATAACAACCTTTGAAATTACTTCAATATATTTAAAGTCAACTTCAGATAGTGAATGGCCTAAAATTCTTATTTCAGATATACTTTTAAGCGAATCGAAAAATTGTTTATTTTGTTTTATGATTTGATCTGTCTGTTTAAACGTTTTCTTGAAATAGTCATTTAATATTTCATTACCTTCCATCACTCTAGTATCCATGTCTTCCGGATCTGGTACATCGTTTAAATCTGGAATATCAGCAGGATTCCACGCGTGCCCCAAAATGATTTCAGTATTTGGATCACCAATTTTACCATGGATATAAAAGATATTTTCCTTTGGTATTCCATAGATATGCTCAAGAGAGGGTGTATAATTAAAGTTAAAAAAGGTTCCGGCGTTATTTAATTTTAGTGGTGTACAATTTAGTTCATTGAAATAAGGAATTGTCAATTGCCGTAACCAGTCACAAAATTCACTTTTTAATTTTGATGATAGTGAGGAAACGATGTTGTTAATTTCGAACTGATAATCATGATGATATGCATCGCTCCATTTTTCAGTAGCATATGATTGAAGAAAGTCGGAAGCATGGTCTAGTACAGTGCCAATGTCTAGGTATGCAAGTGCAATTTCAAGATCTGACCAGTCTTCATGTACCTGAAGGTATTCCTCTACGCGATCATGGGAATCCCTGTCGTGCACATGAAAATAATTTTTGAAACTTGAATAACGTGATTCAATTCCATGATAAATATCAAAACCATTCCCGATAATGTAGAGAGTTGAACTGTTCATTGAGTCCTTCCTTGAGAACCTAACGCCGCTGAAATGATTTGTTAGCGTTCAACTGCACATTCCACCACCTGAAATATATAGCCTTCTTCGCTTTTATCGACCAGAACCACTTGATCGCTATTCAAATAGCTCACCTTCGCCTCAGGCCCTACAGCGCAGGGTGAGAACCTCTCTGCTTCAAAGTGATACGCAAACCACTGCACAAAATCCCCAACTTCGTTTAAATATGCGTCGGCTCGACCGAGCCCCACAAAGCAAAGACCTATCGCTAAGAAGAAAGCTAAAAATCGTCCGATATATTTTGCTTTCGCTCCTGATCGTTTCGATCCCGCCGACTCAGGACTCAAGAATGCCTTGATCGAGAGCTCTCCACTCTCAGAATAAAGCATTATTTGAAACACTGGAACCAATAGGAGGCCGAGAGCAATTACGAATATTCCGATGACAATCGGTGCCACTAGCACGGCCACTAGCGCCTGTGTATGTGGAAACGCGGATGAGGGAACCTGCAAAGCTTCATTCACGAACACCTTCGCCAACGAAACCGCTACGGTAGCGCCTGCGAAAGTTAGAGCGGCCCACATGCCTTTAACAAGAATGGATTCACTAGCTCTCTTCAGGATCGGGGCAAGATACGACCAGAATCCATAAAGCAGAAAGGCCATCGCGGCGTAAACCAATACCTGTGATAGCTGAATGTCCCAATAGTGGCTCAACCAATAAAGCAAGACCGAGAGAGCGAATAGAACCATAGAAAGGAGATAGGCCAGCCCCTCTTCCGTCATTCCTGCTGCTCTAGATTGAATCCATCGTTGCCGCTCAGCCGAGCGCGCCTTTGGCGCGTCGGCTGGTGCGGCCTTGTTAGGCTTTTTCATTGGTCAAATCTACATATCCCGAATTCGCCGTTTTTATTTCTAGCGTTGTTCCGCTCCCAGACAAACCACATACATTACAGGGCCATATGTCACTTTCTTTAAAGCCTGGCGGGTTATCCTGTTTTATCTTTAGAAAGTTGACTGAACTGCGCCTTGACAACCCTAACAATACATTATTCAGTTCTGACTAACCTACTCACCTCTAATCTATTTGACAATAAGAATCCTGATACTAGAGGTGTTAGCTAACTCGCTACCAATAGATATCGGCACAAAGACATAAAAAAAGAGAACCATCACCCCCAACTTCCCCATTCGATCTACTACTTCACGCATAAGCAACCCGAATACTTCCATGCTTATGTGAGCTGGGTTTGCGCTTAATAACAATTTCGACATCTCGATCAAGGACAACCATCAAAAGTATGAGTTTCTCAAGAGAAAACCCTTTAAGCCGCATAAACGATACCCCTTCAGACCCCGTCTACTCCAACGTCAATATCTGATCGGTAATCTCAGTGAACGCAACATCATGGCTGATCAAGAACAATTGATCGTACCAGTGCTCAGTGGCCTCTTCTTTGCCCACATCAATGGCCCTAAAAGCATGGGCCAGATTTTCCCGGCGCGTCACATCGAGGTTGGAGGTTGGCTCGTCAAAGAAGGCGATGCGGGCACCGATGGTCTGCAACATCGCCAAGCGTAAGGCAACCACAGCGCTCATGGTCTGACCGCCTGAGAGCTGGTCATCGGCTCTTTCCCGCAGCTCGCCATCGACCATATCGCGCAGCACAATCCGGTAGTTCTCTCCCCAGGCCAGCTCCTCGTCTACCTCCGCGATGATGCGGTAAATCAGGTTGGCCCTTTGGCTAATCTCCTCACGGAACCGGACAGACAAGGATTCCGATACCCTTTTGAACACCCGATTTCGCAGGAACTTAACCAATTCATCCTTTTTCCTGTAACCCTTGATCTGTTCCTTCTTGGCGGCAATATCTTTTTCAATCTGCTTGAGCTTATCGACTTCGGCCGAGAGCCGTGTAACATCAGCCGTCAAACCCTTCACCTTCTGCCCGAGCGCACTGACTTCACCCCAAAGATCATCCTTCTGCTTACGCAGTTTCTCGTGCTCGGCAGTGTCATATTCCTTCTCTGCATTGCTGAAGGCTGCTTTTTGGCTGACCAGATCATCCTGCAGCTGCTTGAGGAGCTTCTCATACCTATCTAGTTCGGAGCGTTGCTTGTCCAATTCAGAAGCCTGCTGCTGATTAGCAACAAAACGGTCACGAGCTTCCTGGTGCGTTGACTTATCCTGTTCCAACTTTTCAATATCGGCCTGCAACTGTTTGTAGGTTTCCAGCTCCTTTTGTTTCTCATCCAGTTGCTGCTGTGCTGTCGCTTGTTCCTTTTGTAGCTCTGACAACCCTTTAGCCTTAAGCTGGTTCGCCTTCCGGCGGTCGGCCAGGCTTTTTATCTGAACATCCAGCCCTTCGAGCTTGACGGTAATCTCTTTGATCTGATCATTAGCCTTGCTCGCCGAATTTTCTTCCTGTTCGAGTTTCTGAACTTCATTTTGGAGGCTCTGACGTTCCAGATCCAGTTCGGAGAACTTGGTACTGAACACATCCCCCGGTGGCCTTTCAGCAATATTGAGGCAGGGTTCCTGGAAGAAAGGGCAAATCCCCTCGGCGAGCTTCTTGCTCCCCTCTTGCAGCCCCGCCCGGCGCCCTTTGAGTTGCCCAAGCTGGTTGCGCACCTCTTCAAGGTTCACGCGGATTTCCGGCAGCCGCTCAGACAAGGCCTTTTGTTCGGCATCCAGCGATAAAGACTTTCGCCTATCTGCCAATGTCTTTTCTTCAGCAGCAAGATCTTCTCTGGTCTGTTCAATCGATTGCGACTCGACCTTGAAGCGTTCTTCAAGCTTGCCGACCCGGCCTTTAAGCTCAGCAACCTCCTGTTCGATTTGACGCTGAATTTTGACCTGTTCCCGCAGTTCTCTCAGTCGATTTTCGGCCTGCTCGTAGGCCTTTTTGCCCGGAGTTGTTTCCTGAATAATCTTGTGGGCCTTTTCCGCCTCGTCGACGAGCAACTTCTGTTTGCCGATCATCTCGTTGCCGTTACTGATCCGCTCCTTGAGAGCTTCGATATCTTGTTCAAGCTTTTTGAGATCCTTTTCCCGCTTATCAACAGCGAGCAGAAGCGATTCCAACTCCTTAAGCTGCTTCTGCTGCGAGATAAGTTCGCCCTCAGCCTGATCAAGATCCTTCTTTGCTGTTTTGTACTCTACCTTCTTCGCCGGTAGTTCGGCCACCTGATCCTGAAGAGGACCAATCGCACTTTCAAGAGAGTCCACCTTCGCCTTGATAGCGCTGGCCAGCACCTTGGTCTGGGTAAAGGTCTTGCGCCAGGTGTCGATTCCAAGAATCTCGTCAAACTTGTCACGGCGTTTGGAGGGCTGCTTGATAACAAAAGGACCGAGGAATTCATGCTGGAAGGGACCGATCACGAGTTCGAACTGTTCGGCGAGTGACCGACCAGAATTCAGCCCGAGCAACTCCTTTAGGCGTGCCTCGGTTTCTTTGCTGTCCTTGTGTTCTTCAACCTCAAACGTGCCCCCAGCCTCTTTGGCCAGAAGCCATTTGGAAGGCGTACCGACGGTGCGACTGACTTTAAAGCGCTCACTGTCAGCCACTTCAAAGACCACAGCTATCTCGCCGCGCTTGTAGCCGATTGAGATGAAACGCTCAACATTTCCGACAAAGTTCTGCGCATCCACGCCAAACATGGCGTAGCCGATCGCTTCAAAAATCGTGCTCTTGCCGACACCATTCGGACCGGACAGGACGTTGATGCCGGGAGAGAACGTCAGTTCGGCGTCTCGGTGTGACTTGATGTTTTTGAGATGGATGGAAAGGATCTGCATCAATTCCCCTCCGCGTTCAGAAGGTCAAGCAGTTCATCTCCATCGACATCACCCTTTTGTACGGCATTCTTCAGTGTGATGGAGAGGCGGATCAATTCAACTTCACGTCCCTGGTAGTCGCTGCCGGTTTTGATCAGGTCACGCAGGACCTCCTGCTCGATCTCCTCCAGGCTTTTCTTGACCCCATCCCCTTCGTCGGTGCTGCTGACCAGTGAGAGATGGTTTTTGATCTCGACATGCAGAGGATTGAGCAGATCCTCAAGAACAGCCTTCAGGCGTTCACGACCCAGCTCAAAAGGATGGAAGCCAACGCGACCTACTAGCTTCAGTTCCAGCAGTGGTTGACGCTCATCACTCGAGCTTTCAACCTTGGCAACAACTTGCTCACGAAACATGTTGAGGGCCTGATCGGCATTTTCGGCACCACTCAGATCAATCGTTTCTACAAACATCGGACGCGGTGAAGTATTCCTGAATTCCGGGCTGAATTCACCATTTTCATAGGTGACGAGGTAGTAGCCCTTGTCGTACTTCTCTTCACCGAAGTTGACCCGTTCCGGGGAACCGGGATTAAAGGCGTAGGGTTTTTTCTCCGGGGATTCGATGACGTAGGGTTTGTGACCGTGACCGAGGGCGACATAGCCGAATTTATCGGCCAATGGATGCGCCTCTTCGAGCTTCATGTTGCCGATCTCGACCGGCGAGTAACTCCAAATACCAACGTGGAAGAGCAGCAGGTTGTTCTCCGTGGTGACCGCTTCACAGATGCGTTCGACATGACTGCCAGCCTGGGCACCGATATAGCCAAGGCCATAGATATTGACGCCATCGATTTCGACATGGCCACCCATACCGGTCTCTTCGTCGAAGGGATCGAAGCGGTAGCCGCCGTCTTCAGTTCGAGAGGGGCGCAACAGCTTGATGTAACCCATCTGAGATAGCGCTTCCATCCACGAGATGTTGTCACGACGATGAATCCAGTCGTGGTTGCCCTCAATGGCAATGCAGGGGATGTTTGCGTCTTTAAGGGGTTGTAGGGTTTCAATCGTTCTAGCGAAGGTTTTCGGCAGAATCTGACCGACGTGGAACAGATCACCGCCGATCAGGACTGCTTTGACTTTCCCCTGAATTGCATCATCGACAATACCGGAAAGACATGCAAAAAAATCGATGTAGCGCACCACCTCGCCAGAAGAGTTGCGATAGGTTTTTCCAAGGTGGATGTCAGATGTATGTATAATACGCATGATTTTGAATAGTCAGTTTGTAATTAATCTTCTATATGATCTCTGCAAACATCACAAATGTCTTCATTTTGAGTTTTGCATCCGCAACCCGAGCAATTCACATAAGCCTTTAAACACTTAGTGCAAATACAATCACAACACTCTACACCACCGGTATTGCAAAACTCGCTTTCTTGCTCTGTAAGGAAATCTTCACAGTGAATACATTGCTCTTCAGTAAGCATTTTATTCTGCCATTCAGAAGATATTTCCTTCCAATTAACATCTCGTTTGACCATACTGCCATCTTCGTCCTGACCTACCCAGACATCCCAATAGTCTGGATCTGCCGAATGAGGCTGATGAGATTTCGGCAAATCATTCATTCTTACCAGAACCGGTAGTTCGGAAGCCCAACCTAGCAGAATAGCATTTTGTGAAGGCAAAGATGGAAGCTCTCTGAGAAGACCTCTGAGATTGTCGGGAACCAACTTGTGGACTAATTCTTGGTCTCTATCGTTGCTAATTCTATGCAAGAGGAACGTATTGCACTGAGAGAGTACAGTAGGTGACAACTCGGAAGGTCGTTGAGATGAGAGAACTAGCCCAAGTCCAAATTTACGGCCCTCACGGGCTATCTTCTCAAAGACTTGGCAGCAGATAGCTGAAACGTTTTGATCTTCTGAATTTTCACGATACTTTTTGATGAATGTGTGTGCTTCCTCCATAACCAAAACAGTGGGCAGCGTTTTCGCTTTCAACTTTCGATAACGTTGCAATGACTCAAAGCACATTCTCGAAATCACTGATGTAACTAGGTGGATTATCTCTGCTGGAACTAGGGAGAGATCTATAACAGAAACGCATCCACCTTCACCTGTACTACCTCCAATATATTGCATCAACCAACTTTCTAGCGTAATGTCCTCATCATCACTGATAACAGAACTCATCCTAGTATCTGCCAGCATGGTTCTTATACGCGCGAGCAGAAATTCTACATATTGTTCGTTGCCTGTTTCTTGAGCAAGACCTTCGAGAAAATCAACGAAGATGTTTCCAGGAAACTTTACTGGTACATCTTCATTTTTAGGCAATAAATCGTTGGGACTTCCTCCGAGGCCCTCGTAGGTGGTTCGTAGACAATCGATCAACGCGTCAACTTCACTAGCCAAAAAGACTGAATAATTAATCCAACCATTAGGCTGCTTGACTTTGTGCGCAGCAACCGACTCATCGAGTGTTCTGCGTAATTCGCTTAAATCAAAATCTATTATTTCATCGTATTCACCAACGCTTGTACTCCAAAGAGACAAGCGGTCCATGAAGTTTTTGGCATCAGGAAACTCCTTATAGAATGGCTCTCCAGAATTTTTACTAGAGATAATGGATTGAAGAATGATCCCCAGAAACCGTTTAGCTGCAATATCAATATTGTCACTGACTTCAAATTCTTCGTTTCGCATCGAACGAAGAGCCCGCTTAATCAGAGGTACTTGAGCTCTAGCGCTTGCATGTGTAAAAGCGCACCACTCAGCACTATTCCAAAACCATAACGGAACTTTGAGTGGATTCGTCTCCGAGTTAACTTGAAAGATTCTAGCAGTATCACCAAAAGCATTCGCGTATTCTCCATTGGGGTCTAGGACTATAAAACGTGCATTGGGTGTTTTCCCACTGAACGCTTGTGCTTGTTCTAGCGACCAATGGATCAAACCCGAAACTGTACATGATTTACCGCTTCCAGTATTCCCAAGCACCGCAAGATGCCGACCGAAAATACGATCCGGGTCCACACAAACTTCAGCGTGCCCCGCTAAAGGGCTTGTCCCAAGCTTAACTCTACGTCTATCACCGGATTCGACTATAGAACGCAGCTGTGTATCTGTTGGAAGCAGGACTCCTGAACCAATAGACGGAAACGCATCTGCACCACGACGAAATACATATTTTTCGGTCCTGTTCGATCTCTTCCTGAGTGTTCCAAGTGGATTCAGGCTCATACGCCGTAGTGGATATGGCATATCTATAACTCCAAAATCTTGCATGCCACGACGTTTAGGGAAAGAAGATCGTTCCACGGTGAGCCATTCGATTTGGCCAACAAGGTAGCCATCATCAACTGGGATCAAAACGTAACTATTTACCCTTGGGAAGGGCATGGGCCCACCAGTGTTTAGTGCGACTGAGTCAGGGGCCTCAATATCAAGTAAAACTTTGATTTCATCTGGTGATACAAAGTCCACAGAACCAATACGCAATGTTCCAGCATGTTCGAAGAGGGTTTTACTCATCAGACCACCCCGCATCCACTTCTTTGCTGGCTTCAGGTGTATCAGCTTGACCTGTACCCCATCTCGCCTTTAGTAACTCGCCCATTTTAAATGTCGTTCGATCAATAGCCGGTTTCGGTAGGTAGTTGTCTACAACTGTTCTAAGGTCACCCAAGTGAGTCCCAATCATCAAAGTAATCTGCGCATGGCGTCCAAGTTTTTTGTAGGTACTCATAATTCTCCCAAGAGGATCACTATGCGAAAAAACAACCAAGTGTGTTGAAGGGATAGTTAACATATCTTCAATAACTCGATTAATGTGCTCATCACCGAAGCTATATCCAAACAAGACCAGTGTGCTATTGGGACGACAAACAGTTGCGGCAAAATCTCTGAACAATTCAACGTATGGGTATGCAGAAGTTTCTCGATCTTTAGCTGCGTTTGGGTAAATCATTAGATCCAACGACTTTGCCCCGTAAAGACCAGGGGCACCTAGGTACGGTTCAACTTTATCTGCTCCGAAGGGAAGCCCAAACCGTCTAATCTGAGATTCTGAGCTGACCCAATCCAGGGACCCATGTAGTTTTGTGAATCTCGCTACTCCTTCAAGATATCGAGGTTCACCACGGATTCCCGGTGGATTATAGTGCATATCAACATCCAACCGTGAGGATCGAAAGATTGGTGTCAAAGAACCAACAAAACGATCAAGAAGATGAAGTCCAGCAATATCTGCGCCCGCCTCAATAAAACGGTCATAATTGGTCGTAAAGATTTGAAGTCGGTCACGTGTTCCTGTACGACTAGAAAAACTCATCAAGAAACTAACTAAGTAGTTAAAAGCATCTTCACGTTTTTCCTCGCTAGCAGTAATTAATCCATTTTCACCTTGGAGAATTGATGTCGCAAATTCACTAAGAATTGTATTTAGTTCACCATCCAAAGCCTCAAACGGTTTCTTGAAATCAGCATTATTTGCTGCCAGTATGTCAAGTCCACGTAACAGTTCATTTACCACGCGAATTTGATCCTCAATATTCCCTTCTGCTCTTCCTAATTCTTCAGCAGATTCTTTAGCTTTAGTTTCTATTTCTGCGTTGTAGCTGCTGAAGGATACCTTGGACATCCCAGGAAGAAGAGAGCCTGTTGCGACTTGATGAACTGCGTGAGAAAGCCCTGATCCAGCCAGCAATGCAAGATGTTCGGATTGAAATAGCGCCGTCAGCCAAGGCTCAATACGTGGCCTCAACTTTTCAGGGCCAAACTGTTGGTCTTGCTTTATCCATGAACAATCAAGACCTTCAACAAGGGTAAACAAATCTACCTCTTCGGAAGATTGAAACATCACTGGATTTTTGTCATCTCGAGATTTTAGAATCTGAATGTCTTTGCTCATCTAGTTACCCTCGATTTTTGGAGTGCAGGCTTTTTAAAATAGCAATTATTTATATGTATTTATTCATCGCAAGATCGCGTGCTGTTCTCATAGTCACATCAACTCCCCCCAAATCCTAACCATTGCCAACGAATCCAACCGACAATACTCCAGCATAGCCGTCCGCAATCAATCCAACTTCGCGCCAGGCACCAACGCACACATATCATGATAAGCCTGCATCGCTGCAATGCCTTCAGCGATCTCCATCCCACCTGCGAAACCGCACCATAAGATCACGCACATTCTCCAAACGTTTGTCCGGGAATCCCGGGCACACATCAATTAATTAGCATTATGAGTAATTCGGGTTTGAGGACGCTTCCGTGAAACTGCCCCACGGAACTGTCCCGACCCCGACGCTGTCTACTTCAAAAAGATCTTCATCCTCTTCTTCAAACTCCCACGATCAAGCACCCCCGTAAAATTGAAAACATCGAGAGAAAACTTGCCGTTAGTCGAATATGAACTCCAATTTCCAGCAACCCACTTGAGATCATCAGCACTTATGAGAGACACATCGGTATCCGAGCTAGATTGCGTTTTAAGCCGGTACGCATTTTCATCGGCCTTGTCCGAAATTTTCGGAGCAATCACCATGAAACAATTTACTCGTTCAGTAGAATTCAAGATATATCGCCTGAATTGATTGAAGTGATCATTTGGGAACTCATACATGGTCTCTTTGCTCTTTGTATCCCACATGAACAATTCTTTCGATTTAGGGAGCTTCAAAACTCCATCTGCATGTTCGCTGCCTGTCATCGGCTCAAGGATCAGACCTAACTTCTTCTCAAAAAGGTACCGTGTGCCCTCTTCAAAAGCTAAGTCCATATCCTTGTCTTTGCTGATCACCTTATTGGTGAGCAAGTTTTCCCTGTCACGGGTGGCAAGTTCAACATAATACTCGTAGTATTTTTCTCGACTGTCAGACGTTTCGTCACACGCCACAACCCGTAGCTTGTCAAAGTGGCTAATGATATTGCTGATTCGCGTTGCCTTACTACCACTGACATTGACACCAGGAAGCTTCTTGCACAGTTCGTACAACTCATCATTTGATAGTGCGTTTAAAGCACAACTCGGCTGGATGTCTGCTCCTTGAACCCTCTGAATTCTTTCGCCCTTTTTTCCGGAAGTCGGCAAACCATTTGTTTCGAGAATTTGCCAAAGGGCATTTACTGTCAGCTTATCCAGTAGAAGAGCATAAGCGTCTTTGGATAACTCAAGCCCAACGACTAGTTTCACCCCAGGAACAATTTCTTCAGGAATCATATAGACGGGGCCACCGTTACATTGGTTGCAGTAAAAAACGACACCACGCCTCTGTAAATCGGTCAATCCATTTTTAATTTCTTTTTCTGTATGGATTTCGTTTCCGGATTTAGGGAATTTTTTCAGACTAGCTTGGATCAAGTGGTGGTCGTTAAGTGACAAGCCTACATGTGCTCTCAGCTTACCAAGAAGACGTTTCTCATCGTCACTGATAACATCATCTTCAAGCGCAACTTCCAGCACGGTTTTGTAGATATTCACCGCATCAGTGTTTTTGTATTTGAAAATATCGGGATGAGAGGCTTCATCTATAATTTTTTTCTCATAGTCGGTAATGCTTGAAATAATTGTTTGCTCATCAAGCTGGCATCGGTCAGCACCCAAAAGCGTCTCGACCAGAAAAAAGGCCAACGCTTTTGTGTCAAAAGAAACACCAGAGAACTGCATTCTTTTTGAAATGTTTTCAGCGTTTTGAAGGAGATCGCGGTCGGACATGATACGTCTGCGAGAGGTCTCTTCATCTGGCTTGAGGGTGTCCTTGGTATAGCTGTCAAGGATACGGTGAAGGTTGATCTTTGACATACATTCAACAGCTTCTTCGATTCTCATAACTTCCTCCGTCAACCTATAATCTTGGTATTCGGGGCCGCCCTACTTGAATTCGGGTGACACCCTACTTAATTACATACTCCAACTCCCCCAATATCCTCACCATAGCCAACGTATCCAACTGACAATACTCCAGCATCGCCGCCCGCAATCGCTCCAGCTCCGCCCCAGGCCCCAACGCACACATATCATGATACGCCTGCATCGCCGCCATACCGTCGGCAACCTCCATCCCTGAATAAGAAAGCTCAGGAACCATCGCCGGAAGCACTTCTTTGATCGAATAGGAGCCACGCATTTGCCAGCGGTAAACATCTCGCCTGCGGAACGGCACCATCAGGTCACGCACATTCTCCACACGATTATTGATCGCATCAGCCAGATCGGGGAACAACTCCGCCAGGTTTCGCAGTACCCCCTTCTCAAACGTCTGGTTATAGGTCAGGACGCAACCATCCTCAGGGATCAGAGCAAGTAACTGCTCAATCAGTTCACGCCGAGGGTCAACGTCCGGCGCCGCGAGATATTCGTAATGCTCCGGCTCGGCACCGGCCTCCTGCTGAACATGCAGTGAAAACTGGAACGGCACCTGCTGATAAGGGCGGGTTCCGTCAAACTTGGGGATTGCAGCATTGAAGGTTTCGAAATCGAGGTGATAGAGCGGATACCAGAGGGTATCCAGAAAAGCTGTCACCGACTGCGGGTCAATGCAATTCTGCTGATTCAAAGTAGCCTCAACCTGGTGGCGCTGGTTCTTGTTTAGCATCTCCAGGGGAATCTGATCGAAGCGGATAATGCCCTGCTCGTAGAGGCTCCATTTCTTCACCCCGTTGCCACGCAGATCAAAGATCGAGTTCTCCGGGATATGCTGCCAGCAGTATGGGGCAAAATCACAGTCGTACGGATCGCTGCAATGCGGACCGATATCAATCTGCGGTTCGTCACCCTGCAAGCTGACGCGCAGATCATCGATCAGTTGCTGCAGACCGGCCTGACGCGTAACAGCTTCTTCCAGCACGTCCTGACTGGCAAAGAGCTGCTGCACATCAATCTCCCCCTGCCGTACATACTGGTTATTGATATGCACCAAGTACGCGCCCGAAATAAGCAGCCCGCACTGACCGAGCACATAGAACTGGATTGCCACGTCATTGAGGTTGACCTCCTTGACCGAGGTCGACATTTTCACTTCATGGATTTGCCAGGCGTCGCCGTCCTTTACCAGGATATCGACCTTGACGAAAATGCCATCGTACTCGAACGAGGCTTCGTATATAACTTTGGCGCCCGATTCGATCAGTTGCCGGGTTTGCTCAACCTGTTCAGGAATCGACAGCCCATCAAAGGGGACTTCGGTACCGCCGGGGAAGAGTTGCTGGGCGAGAATGCCGACTTCATGACCGGCACGGAACCTGGCTTCAAGATCAGGCTGTGGCGGAAATTCAAAGTCTGGCGGGTTCTTCTGGAGATAAAGCGCTTTCGGGCATTGCATGCCCTTTAGGATCAATGATTTACTAAGACCGTATTTTCCCAACTCGTACCCCTTATAAGTGAATCAGTAATATTCTTTTATATACGCATAAGCCCGATCAAACAGTACCTGGTCTTTATGCAACTGGTACTTCAATAATGCCTTCCTCAGCGATTTCTGCACTTCGCGCTCACCCTGGGTCGATTGCTGCCATCCGGGGAAACGCACGATCCGAACAATCGAATCGATGTCCGCAACAATCCGCTCTACAACCGCAGGGGTCTGATCGGTTTTAAGCTCCAGAAAAAGTTCGGTAAGCGCTGCCTGTGGAGACTTTTCCTGAATCTCTTCCTCAAACTCCTTCTCAGCCTGCACTGTCTCCTTGGCCAGCATGCAGAGTTCCTTGACGAACTCGATTGAGGAGATCAAACCCTTCTCGGCTCTGTCACGTAACTCCTCCAACCGTTCACTCAGGGATTTAAACTTCGGATTTCCTGCGCGTTTTTTGAATCGTTTGATCAGTGCCTTTTCGAGCTGCTTGACTTTCTTCGGGTCAGGGTTATTGAAGATCTCCTCGACCACATCCGCATCCAACACAAACTCATCAAGCGTATGCACATCTCCGACATGGATATTCTCGTGGATCAGTTGTGTCGTCTGCGCCCCGAGAGTCATCCACAGCAGCTTGCCAATGTTATCGGATGCGGGTTTAACCGACTCATAGACCTGCGCCAACCACTTATAGTCCTGATTATAAATATTCAGGATATTGTCTGGTGACAGTGATTCCCAGAGCTTGGCGAGATACTTGAAGTCACGAGCGAAGGCATCTTTCTTATCGTTGGTATTAATGGCGTTCTGGGCAGCTTCTAACCCTTCAAATCCGTCCAGAGAGCGATCAACATCAGGGAAGTGGGCCAGCACATCGGCCATCGCCTGTGGGAGCTTATCGCGCAGCTCAGAGAGGTTGGTGATCACCTGCTGAATCGTCTTCTCGTCGAACTCAAGGGCCTTGGCGGCGTCATCGAAAATGCCGAAGTAATCGACAATCCGACCGAAGGACTTTTGCGGATAGAGGCGGTTGGTGCGACAGATTGCCTGCAACAGGGTATGATCCTTGAGTGATTTGTCGAGATACATGGTCTGCAGGATAGGTGCATCGAAGCCGGTCAGCAGTTTAGCCGTGACGATGATGAACTTCAGATCCGACTTCGCATCGTTGAACTCATCGACCACTTTCTCCTGTTGGCTTTTATCAACGCTCCACTTTTGCTTGAATTCGAGATCATCGTTAGCTGAAGTCGAAATGACAACCTTGCTCGCCTCTTCCGGAAAATGCTTATCCAGCTCTTCCTTGTATTGCACACAGGCATGACGATCCGGCGTGACAATCATCGCCTTGAATCCGTGCGGGGCAACCTTCTCCTTAAAGTGAGTAGCAATGTCCTCAACAATCTTCTCAACACGCTCAGGTGATTTCAAAAACGCTGACATTTTTGCTGACTTCTTGTTCAGTGCATCAGCCTCTTCGTCGGAAAGAGCAGCACTATCTTTGAATTCAGCAAACGCTTTATCGAGCGATTCCGTATCGACATGCACATCAACCAGGCGCGGCTCAAAGTGCAGTGGCAGGGTTGCCTCGTCACGGATCGAATCGTGGAAGGTATAGCGCGACATATAGCCGCCCTGATCATCCTCGGAACCAAAGGCCCAGAAGGTATTCTTATCGGCCTTGTTCACTGGCGTACCGGTCAGACCAAACAGAAACGCATTCGGCAGCGCAGCCCGCATCTGGCGCCCCAGATCACCCTCCTGGGTACGGTGGGCTTCATCGACCAGGACGATGATGTTATCGCGGGTATTCATGTTCGGCTTGGCGTCGCGGAACTTGTGAATCATTGAGATGATGATTTTACGGGTGTCACGCTCCAGCATGGTTTGCAGTTCGCTGATGCTCTCGGTGCTTTCCACATTTGGCACATCGGCGGCATTGAAGGTGCCACTGATCTGGGTGTCGAGATCAACGCGATCAACCAGTACGATTACAGTCGGGCTTTTCAGCTCCGGCGCGCGACGCAGCTTCTGCGCTGCAAAAACCATGAGCAGCGATTTTCCTGACCCCTGAAAGTGCCAGATCAACCCCTTTTTGATGCGTCCCTCTTTTACCCGAGCAACGATCTTATTGGCCCCCTCGTACTGCTGGAAGCGTGGAATCACCTTGGTGCGCTGCTTCTTCTTATTGGTGGTAAAGAGGGAGAAGTTGCGCATGATGTCGAGCAATCGGGCCGGGTTGAGGAGATCATTCAGCTCGGCACCAACTTCCGACAGCCCCAGCGCTCTGGCAACCTGATTATTGTCTTCCTCTTTCCGCAAGGGGGACCAGAACTCTAGCGGACAACGGATAGCACCGTAATATAATTGCCTCCCTTCAGTAGCGAAAGACAGGATGTTGGGCACAAAGAGTTGCGGCACGGCATTTTCGTAGATCGCGTTGATTTCATGGGCACCATCGAGCCAACTCACCGAAGGCCGAATCGGGGTCTTGGCTTCACCGACCACCACCGGGATTCCGTTGATCAACAGAACGACATCAGGAATTTTGGTTTCACGGTGATGGATGCGGAATTGGTTGGTGACGGTGTAGGTGTTGTTGCTGAGATTTTCAAAGTCGATGAGCTTGATGGGGACGTGACGGTTATTCTCGCCGAAGGGCATGGTCTTCTCGCCGGTGAGCCACAAGAAGAACTCTTCGTTGGCCTTGACCAGCCCGACTTGGTTAACCGAAATCAGAATAGCGCGGAGCTTGTAGATGACTTCATCGGCCCGTTCCGGCTTGGCGGCAATCTCCGGGTTGAGACGAATCAGCGCGGCCTGCACTTCACTCTCTTCGAGCACTTCGTTGACGCCCCGTTTCAGCTCTTGGGGTGGCTTGTACTGCCAGGAGGAACCGAAGCCAGCTTTTAACTCGGCTGTGCCTTCCTTGTTGAGATTGACACCCGTAAGTTCGCGAACGATGAAGTGCTCTACGCTGTTGAGTTCGGTGAAGGTCATCTTAGAATACCTGATTGATTAGGGATTTTTGCATAGAGATACCAGCGCTCAAGGCGGTGTTTGTCTTGCTTATAGAGTTGGAAAAAGCTTCAACTTTTTTCACCATTATCTTTTGATCTGTTTCTGTTGGAACAGGTATCTTCATTTTTTTCAGGACGCCCATTGTAAGAAATTTTGTTGAGCTACCTACAGAATGCCTTTGAAGTAAGCCAAGTTGAGACCGTATTACCTCCAACAGATATCGGTAGTTAAGTCCAACATCATCTTTGATTGTTATTACATAAGTTCTCTGATACGCATCAAACTTACCTTTATAATGCTTTAAGGGATAAACACCCGCAGCATTGTTTCCTGCTAACAGAATTGCCTCACAGTCAAAAGAATAAGTGTCAATTCTTAATGTTTCCGGTGCACATGTAAAAAAATGGAATTTGCCGTTTTCTATTGCAGCATTTGAGTCTAGCTTCCCAGTGCGTAACTCTACGAGTTCACACAGAGCTGTGTTTTCATAATTAGTCTGCAAGTTCTTAATTTCGTTTGTAATAACTATACTATTGGCTTTTGTGATGGAATTTAATAATTGTCTATCCTTCGCAACCACTTCATCCATGCCCCAAAGAATTCCAACTAACTGTACTTGCTGCTCTTTGGGTGGAAGAAGAAATTCTTGTTTTTTGAGTGCTCCCCAATTGATCGTTGGCGATAATGACCCTACGGAAATGTCTACCGCCCTATGCATAAAGGTGTCGGAGTGGAGAAAGAACGGAAAGAGTTTCGGATCGATAATTTCGGGATTTGCGCGCAATACCAATGAATGAGCAGAACAGAATCCATCCACCTCACACACAGCAGCTTTCCGCTGATACGCTCTGCGACGACCGAAGATTACATCTCCGGGATAGCACCTTAGCTTCTGTCCGCTGACCTCAGTAGGTGCGCCCATGCGGGTAATGTGAATATTCTCCGAGTCGATGTGCTCCAACCCGATGTAGTGCTTTAAGTCGGTATTGGTCGGATCAACGCGCTCTGAAATACTTGATGCAATCTGGTCAAAACGGTAAGTCGTCCAGGTCGATTTATCGAGATTATTCAAATCAATTCTATCCATCTTCATATCTAGCCCAAGACCTTGAACAGATCAGTCATACTCTCTTTCAAATCGATCGAAGAGGCTTCCCACTTGGTGATCGCTTCATTGAGAGAGATACGTTCAGCACCGACATCGACATTGCTGACATACAGTGCCATATTCAAGCTGGCGTTGTTGCTCAATATCTCCTCAACCGGTACCACCCTGCAGAACCCATCCTGATCCTCAAATTTCTGATAGGCATAGAGAATCCGATCGATGTGCCCCTCTTCCAAAAAGGCGATATTCTTATCCTGCCGTACTTCTTTAACTGCGTTGATAATCAGCACCTTCCCTTGTTTTGCTTCATCCTTCTTCGTCCGAGTAATCAGCAAACAGGCTTCCATCGGTGAGTTGTAAAAGAGGTTCGGCCCCAGCCCAATGACACACTCAACCAGGTCGGCCTCTATCATTTTGCGGCGCATGGACGCTTCTGAGTCACGAAAGAGAATACCGTGCGGCCAAAGGGAAATAGCCCGACCATTCTCGTCATCGAGGCTCATCTGCATGTGCTGCTGAAAGGCGTAGTCCGCACATCCTTGCGGAGGCGTCCCCCAGATGTTGCGCCCATAAGGATCATTTTCAAAACTCTTACGGTCCCATGCTCTGATCGAATAGGGAGGGTTCGCAAGGATGATGTTGAATTTCTTCAGCTCATCGTTTTCCAGAAAGGCTGGTTGCACCAAAGTATCGCCCCGCACAATGCTGAACTCCTCAATACCGTGCATAAACATGTTCATACGGGCAATGGCCGAGGTAATCAGGTTGATCTCCTGTCCGTAGAGCTTGAGGGTACGGTATTCCTTCCCATCTTCTTTCAGGTACAACGCACAGTTCAGCAGCAAACCACCAGAACCACAGGTAGGATCGTAGACGCTCTCCCCCGGTTGCGGGTCCATGATCATAGTCATCAGCTTGACCACGGTACGGTTGGTGTAAAATTCCGCAGCAGTGTGACCGCTATCGTCGGCGAACTCTTTGATCAGGTATTCGTAGGCGTTGCCGAGCTGATCATCAGGCACATTGGCAAGGGTCAGTTTGTGCTGACTGAAATGCTCAATCAGGCTGATGAGGATCTCATCGGATAGGCGATCCTTGTTGGTCCAACTGGCATCGCCAAAGATACCGTGCAGGGTTTCAGGGTTGGCTTTTTCGATCTCGCGCATGGCATCCTGCAAAGCCATCCCGACATTGACGGTAGTTTCTCGAACATCATTCCAATGCGCCCCTTCAGGGATCTGGAAATGATGGTTCTCAGCAAACTCAGCGTATTCAACATCGCCACCACTTTCGGCCAGAGCGTTTTGATACTCCTCATCATAAACATCAGAGATACGCTTAAAAAAGAGGAGCGGAAAAATGAACTGTTTATAGTCTCCGGCATCAATAGTGCCGCGCAAAGCCGTAGCCGCACCCCAGAGGTATTTTTCAAGTTCTTGTTGGTTCATTGTTTCCTCTAAAAAATCATTCCTCAGAGATCAGTGCGCTCACAATGGCGAGCTTAGTGGATTCGCTTAGTTCGTCTTCGTTAATCAATTCATCAACTATCGTTCGGAGCAACTCTTTAGATATCAGGCCTGCAGCGACATGATAGCTGACATTTTCCATCTCACGCATGAACCGCGTGGCGGCAAACACATAGCCGTTCAGCAGCAGAAACTGTGCACCCAATGAAAGTGCAATCCGCTTGTTTCCGTCTTCAAAGCAATGAAATTTATTCGAGCCGAAGAACAGGTGTGTCAGTTTGTCTTCAATGGTGGGATAATACAAATCGTTTTGAATGTTTTCCAAGACGCTTTCGAGTTGGCCCAGATTAAGGGCGCCCATCGCACCGCCACCACTCACCTCCACCGTTTTGCGGTGGATTTCAATGGCCTGATCCAGCGTAATGTAAACTATGGCGGCCACTATGAGCGCTCCTTCAGCCGTTTCATTACATCCTTTGCATCTTCTATCCGCTCCGCGAGTTCCTTGCTCTTTTCACCAAGGAAACGCTCGAAGTCTTCACGGTGAACAGGAGTTATATATTCCTTTAGTTGATGATGCAGGGCATCCCGGAAGGCGAGATCCCGGCTGGCCATCTTGTTGCGGGCTTTTTCAACCATCGGTTTCCAGTGCGGCATGTCCTCGAAAGCCTTAAATAAATCGTCTACCTCCCATGAACTCAGCTTGCGTCCCCTTTTTTCGTAGGCAGCACGAATCTCTTGTCCGAATCCATATTCGTAGGATGAAACTAGATCCAGGATTTCGGAGTAGAATGTATCGCGCACCTTGTCTTTTTCGTGCAGGCGGAGAATCTTGCGATATTCTTTCGCATTTTCGTTAAAGATGCTCTCATAGATCTTATTCGTATAAAGCGGATACTTGAATTTTCCCATATCGACACAGTCGCGCAGGGCATCGGTAAATTCCTTGCGGTAGTTTTCCTCTTCAAAATAGGAAACCAGAAACTCCTCGTCACGCTGGTTGATATATTTGGTCCCGCCACCAGTGCGCTGGTTAATGGTGTCGAGGACAATATCCAGAATCGCCTTGCGCAGCAGGCGAGCCTGCTCGCTCTCCGTCATTAGCATGGCAAGGTTTAAAAATGCCCGAAAATCAAACACACCTAGCACGGTAGTTTTGGTAACGAAATCTATTTCGTTACCAACATTTTCCGCAACGGATAACTTCAAATCTTTCAATCGTTTACCGCGTAAAACCTCGTACCCGTTTTGGCGCAGTTCATCTCCGTTTTTCTCGATGTAATTATCTATTGTTCGCGGCGTGACCTCAAAGAATTCCGCCACCTGTTCCTTGAGCACAACGGACCGGCCCTCAAAAGGAATCCCTTTAATATGCGCCGCCTTTTCAATTTCCCGCAGAGCATATGGATTGTTGAGGATATTTTGCCGGTCGACAGCCGACACAGTTAAATCTTTTTTGTCCATTACATAAACCTCGCAAGCACTTCCTTGAACTTCTCTTCGGCTTTCAGGCTCTCGTCCCAAGCCTCTTTCAGGTCAGCCAAGGCTTCCTCGACTGTTGGCAGGTTGTCTTCGATAATCTTTTCAACGTAGAGAGGAATATTGAGGTTGTAATCGTTCTCTTTCAGCTCGTCTACACCAGCGACTTTAACGTAATTCTCGACATCGATATAATCGCGATACCAAGTGTAAATCTGCTGCACATGCTCCGGCTCAAGAAAGTTCTGTGCCCGTCCCACCCTGATCTGCTCAGTAGCATCAATAAAAAGAACCTTCTGCTTTTTCTCCGGCTCCTTGTTCTGCTTAAAGACCATGATGCATGCTGAGAGCTGCGTTCCGTAAAACACATTGGGGCCCAGTCCAATGACTGCTTCGAGCAGGTCCATCTCCAGAAGTGCTTGGCGGATCTTCCCTTCGGCACCCTTACGGAACAGTGCGCCGTGCGGCAACACAACTGCCATTCGACCCGTGCTGTTCATCGACTTAACCATGTGCTGTACCCAGGCCATATCACCGTTGCCCTTGGGTGGCACACCGGCAATGTTGCGCCCATAAGGATCATTGGCCCAGTAATCGGCTCCCCAGTTTTTCAGAGAGAATGGTGGATTTGCAATGACACAATCGAAGGTCTTCAAGCCGTCGGCCTCAAAAAAGGCCGGATTACGCAGGGTATCTCCACGTACAATTTGAAAATCCTCAATGCCATGCAGGAAAATGTTCATCCGGGCAATGGAGCTGGAGGTCAGGTTCTTCTCCTGTCCAAATAGTTTGAGCGTCCTATAGTCTTCTTTGTTGTCCTTAAGGTGATCGACACACTCAAGCAGCATCCCACCGGTACCGCACGCCGGGTCGTAAATTGTTTCTCCCTCATGCGGATCGAGAATCAGACCGAGAAGATGCACTACCGTCCGAGGCGTATAGAATTCACCCGCTTTTTTATTGGTTAAATCAGCAAAGTGTTTGATGAGGTATTCGTATGCGTTGCCGAGCATGTCGGGATCGACATTTTCGTTTCCCAGGGTGTATTGAGAGAAGTGCTCGATCAGATCGACCAACAACCGATCGGGGAGCTTGTTTTTGTTGCTCCACTGCGCATCACCGAAAATACCGTAAAGATGTTCCTGATTGGCTTGCTCAATGCCACGCAGAGCAGCTTCAATCCCTTGGCCGACGTTGACGGTTTTCTCTCGCACATCATTCCAGTGACAGCCTTCCGGGATCTCGAAGCGGTGCATCTCCGGAAGAGAGGCATACTCGACATCGCCGCCGGACTCTTCTAGCGCTATGCGATATTCTTCGTCGTAAACATCAGAGATTCGCTTGAAGAACAAAAGCGGGAATATGTAGACCTTGAAATCTGATGCATCGACTGGACCCTTTAGAATCCAGGCTGCTTTTGAAAGGTATTGCTCTAACTGGGATAAATTCAATTTCTTTGACAACATTTATTCTGACCAATCACATAGTCTAAAAAGAGAAAACCACTGGGCCGGTATCTGCCTGGCACAGTGGTTTCAGCATATGGAAAGATTCCTCCTGCTCATATGCATCACCCAGCGAATAAAAACAATATAGTAAATATACAGATTTTATTAAGAAAAATCAAAGAATCATTCATAGGCGACATGCCCAAAAACAAGTCTTCAGGTTTAGATGTTAAAGATAATGCCGATCAGGATTCACGCTTGACCATAGCTTGAGGGCATTCTGTTTTCCACTGGTATCTGTGGAATACTCGCTTGAGTAGACTGAATTGTGTAGATAGGAAGTGGGATTGTGCGGATTGCTGTTTTTTTGAGCATGTAAGCAAGAGACTTTAAATCAGACAGTCTTTGGAATCATCGCTCAATATTTGAATTACATTCTACCAACAATCAACAGGGCGCCACACAAGCCAACAACAATCCCGCTTGCTTGATTAGCCACACTAACATGGTGACTAATGCAAGTTCACTTTACATCTGCAAAATAGGGACTTGCACTCCACTTTCACACATATTGCAACGAATAAATAAAATGAGCTTAAAAATCAAGCAAACGCACGGGGCATTCAATGCTGTCCCTCCTGTGTGACATCTAACAAACTGATTGACATGAAATATATAAACATGTGATTATTTAGAAAGCGTCAAGGCACGCTAGCAGATCCGCATCGCGAAGCTATTAAGCAGCCCGGCACACCTTCTTGTCATATTTTACCCAGCTCTCTGTATTTTGTTGCTAGCGGATCAGCCAAAATCTCAAACTAGAGGCTAAGGAGTAAATATGATCATTCCCTACGTACTTCCCCCAGAAACCTTTATCAAGAACCTAAAACGAGCCGCAAAACTAGAAAAACGCATAACGAAGCAGCGTAGCCATACTTTTTATTTAGATCAGATTGCATCTTTAACTGGCTTTGCCAGCTGGTCTTTATTACACAAAAAACTTGATGGAATGTTCTTTGGCGATCCACAGTACAATAAATTACGCAATAAAATTAATTCTGGAATAGCTAGGGTTCTTCCTCATACAGCGAAAGATTATGTAATACACGATTTAACAACTTATCTTAACAACACGTTTGAAAGGGGAGCTTATCCCCCAGCTACTGAGACTAAATGCTCATATCAGAAAATCAATGTTAGAGATGAAATTGAAGAATATTACAAAGGTGTCTATCCAGACAACCTTCTTCAAGAGGCCATAGAAATCTTAGAAAAAATGGACTCGTGGAGCTATGACGACGATCTTATTTTCGATTATGATATTTTAGACAGTGGAAATTAAACAATCAATTAATCCACGACTTGATCTAGCCATACATGGCAGCTCAAGTCGTGGGTTTTGATAGACTGAGGAATCAGCCCTTAATAGTTATACTCGGGGTTTGGGTAGTGTTGAAGTCCAGCAAGACCTCTTCAAAAGATAAAATTTCTCACCATATCTAGGCCAAGGGGCACCCTCCCTAAAGGCTAAGTAGGTGCGAGTGATAAGTTACTGTTTTATTTTAACGTGACTAGCGCCAACGCTTATAAGCTTTTTGAGATATTCATCTATTTTTCATCTTGAAGGGGAAATTCAAAAGGAATGATCCCTTCTTCAATCCAAAAGCTAATTATCTCGTCGAGTGTATTTTCGATAATTTCAAATCTAATATCTGGTGGGATGATTTTATCGCTTTCAAAGGCTTCTTTAGTTGATCCCCAGCTTTCTTTAAAAGAATCAATTCCATGACAATCTATAAAGCGGGATTTACATGCCAGTCGAAATTCCTTTCCTGCTATTTGCCAAAACCCTTTGTCATGTATAGGGACAGCTTTTAATATCCGTGCAAGGTCATAGAGGTCTTTTGTTCTAATAGCCTCACCTGGTTTTTTCATTTTGCTTCTGTAGGTTGGGAGTGTGCTCAAAAAGGCTCTAGACTTCTCTCCGGCAATTCTTTCTAGTGTATATGCTCTAATACTGGAAGAATTCCAGTCCATTTTTTGAACAGATGCATCACTGAGAACTTCAGGTGCCGCGACATCAATTGTCAGAGCTGGCAAACCTCTGATTCCTTCATTTTCATAATCATCAAGGGTGACTTTGACACAAAACGCATCCCACCCTCTTGGGTGATCGCTAGGAGGACTTAAATCTATTCTTAAATTTTTAAGTTGATATCTAACCGGATCTTGCTTTTCAAAATAGCGTTCGATGGCGACAGGAATGTGTTCTTCTAGAAATTGTTTTTGACTCTCACGTTCTGGAAGTTGAAGACTGAAATCGATATCAAGGTTGCTATCAATATCAAGAGACATTCTTTCAGTGTCAAGGTGCCGATTTAGGATAAGGGCTCCTTTAAAAATCAAGATCTCCCTGATCTCGTTGTTTTCAGCTAGTGCTGATAAAACGTGCAGTAGAGCGTTTTTTTTCCAAAAATTTAACTGACTTTTATTCATTGAGGTCCTTAACTTGTAAATACTTTCCAGTCTGTATTGGTGTTAGAATATTGAATTCCTCGAAATAGTGGAATCCCACTGATTTCTGAGGAACTCTGGGCTCTCTGTTTGGATTCCTCTAGAATTTCACATAATTCAATTTGGGGATGATATCCTAAATAATCAAACAATGCTCCTAACCTTCTTGTAAGGTGCGACGAATTGATTTGCTTAATAATCTTCACGAAATTCCCTTCGTCTAAATTTTTCAAAAGTGTATCCCATGCTTCCAAAATAACCTCAGGTCCACCACAATGAAGAGGGTAGTGAAGTGTGTCGAGTAAGGTCTGCTCCTTTGATGTCATTTTAATATTTGTTTTTGGGTTGAGTCTTCTGTTTTTGATGCTTGGGATTGTGCTTCTACTCCTAGTTACTGTATAAAAAGGAGTTTCTTGATAATGGAAAGCTATAGATCCTAGTTTTATTGGGCTCTTTTTTTTCGCGCGAAATTGGCAGGCGGACTTTTCTGATTTAGCCGCTGGCATTCGATCAGTAATTATTGCGATGTGGTGGTGTGTTGGAAATTGAGTTGTTAGCTCGTAGTATGATAGAGCACTAAAAAAACAAATAACGCCATCGGGCTTGTATGCTTGAAGTATCTCTACAGGATCAACATACGGGCTACTAGAAGAGCTAACTCCCAATAGATAGAATTCTTTTGAAGGTGCCGATCCCTCATGTTTGTCTATATCTATTTCAGAGGCTAGTCCCATGGACGATAAGAGTCTCAGGCATTGTAAACCACTTGGGAACGTAGATGGCAAAGATAGGTTTTTAATAATCTTACCATGTAGAGATGTAAACGTTTTCCTGGTTAAGCATCTTGTTGAAGGGATCTCGGCGGAGGGCTTTGATAACTGCTCAAAGAGTTCCTTGAGGTAGATTTCCCAGTAAGGATGGAGAGTTTTTGATAAAGGCATAGTGATAAATGCTTCATAAGTGTGATTACTTGCTTTATGCTTGCTACGCAAGCATAAAGCAAGTAATCACACTTGTCAAACACTCTTAAGACTTACAGATCACAACACCACTTTAACAGTCATCCCTTGTTATGCTTGCTGCGCAAGCATAACAAGGGATGACTGTTAAGTCAACAAGACAAATCTACTTTCTGCATCCTTCTCCTCTAAAACAATAGAGTGACCTTAAATAATCCTGGGTATTTCGCCTAAATGCTCCGAGATTTTAAAACCCTATATACAGAAGCAACACCTATCTTAAACTCTCTGGCAATTTGCGCCTTCGGTCTCCCCTGCTGCAACATCTGGTAAATCTGTTCGGTCTTGTTCTTGATAACTGAATGACCCATTGAATCGCCCCGCCCTTTTAGCCATGGCGATCCCTTCAGCCTGGCGCTCCAGCATCATTCCCCGCTCGAACTGTGCAATACCAGCAAGCATGGTTAGCATCAACTTTCCGGTGGGTGTTCCCGCGTAAGATTAATATTCAAACCCCTAAGGCAACGCCCTACTCTTCCAGATGCTCCACTATCTCCAACGGGTGTCTGGTACTCCGGGCAATGCGATCCAGCTTGTAGCAAACCACGGAATCACCGTCGCGTATAAAATCGAATGTGGCTTCGAGTTCCGGGCGTTCCTTCTTTGCCCTAGCTGCTCAATCTGAGTCTCAAGGTGGTGGATACCCTGGCATAACCGACAATCATTGCATAAACTCCTTAACTTTTTGATAAAAGCCTATCAAAACAATGGGGACAACCTTTTGAGAGGGTAATACCCTATGTTTTACTCCCTATCATTTGACCGTAGCTTTTGAGAAATCAAGTTTACTTCGCAATCTCTTTATTCGGATACAATTCCGGAAAAATCCATACAGCCATGCTGGTTGGCAGGCCGAACCGCACAGGACTTTTGGGCATATCCGATATAAGAATCTTTTCGTCAACCAACTGCTTGAGGATATCCCGTCCGGCTCTTTTTAAACCCGAATATGCTGCAGCCTCTCCCCTGCCCAATTCGCCCTGCAGGATTACCTCTTTTATGATGGGTGCAGCCTCTTTTTTTAAGCCCTGGTAGCGTTGGGGCAAGGGATCGGGAATAATGTGCTTATTGCGTAAGTTAACGTAAGAATCTACGCGTTTGAGAAGTCCATCCAGGTCGAGCAATCCGGACATGTAGTTTATCTGGTCAACGCAGATATCAAGGAAGTATTCGCAGAACTCGGTAAGATGTCTAGAGGACAGATATCCGCGCCCATCATAATTTCCCTGGCGTGTTTTATCCGCGACAGCCAGCATTGACTTGTAGTTATCCCGATCACGAGCCAGGCCGCGACTTACATTCCAGATGCCGTATCCCGGTAGCGGGATGGTTTTGAAATAGGCGTCAGTAAACAACCTTGCGACCCTGCCATTGCCGTCAAGAAACGGATGCACCCACATCAGTCTATGGTGGGCTGCAGCAGCAGCGATAATCTTATTGGCTCCATGAACCCTGCCGCCGTATTCTTTGGCAAAAATATCCAGCAGACCTGGAACCAGGGAACTCTCAGGAGGAACGTGACGTCCGACCTTTACACTGCGCTCTCTGAATTTACCCCCATAAACAAACAACCTCTCCTGCGTTTCGCTATGCGTAACATACTGCATAGCATCCGGCATCCGGTCGTAGAAGGTTTTATGGATCCAGCGCAGAAAATCCGGAGTGGTAACATTCAGAGGGGTATTCTCTTTTATGCATCCATCTATCTTTTTTTGGCAGTATATATGGGCCTTGCTTTCAAGTTGCAGTTCTCTATTCGCAGGATCGGTGTCCAGGTCACCACGAGTTGCGCGTTCTATGTCGCTGGGATGGGTACTATTGCCCTCAATCAAATTGGAGTAGTAGCTGTTTACAATGCGCAACAAATCCTCAACAGCGAGGCTGGTTTTAGGATGGAGCTTACCCGCAATCTCTCCGGACCTGGTAGCTACAGTCAATGCGAGGTCCTGAAGAGTCTTTGTGTTTTCCGGCATCAGCGGATGTATTGAAAAAATGTCCATACGTCAATATTAGCGACAAACTAATTTTTTTGCAAGTTATCTATTTTACATAATAAAAGGGGGGGGATAATATCCTAAGATCTCTATTTACTGCCATTATAAGCTAATTTATGCCTTTGCAAGCACTCTGCTTACAAACATATACGTAAAGCCCCCAGTCGCACTGATTCAGAAACGTAGATGCCACCATGCTGAAAAGGCTCATGACCAAGCTTAGATACCTTGATCTATTCTGGGCCTGAACCAGCGCTGCCCTTTTTCTGTATCATGTTCCTGGTAACTGAGGTCAAACAGGGTTGAGAGGTCGGTCGTGGACAGCTGATCGGTTGGAATGTGCCGCAACAGCTCCCCTTTGTGGAGCAGCAGTACCTGGTCAGCCCACTGCAGGGCGAGATTGACATCGTGCATACTGAAAATCACCGTGGTGCCATGCTCCTGGCTGGCACCACGGAGTTTATCCATCAGCAGAACCTGATGTCTGGGATCGAGGTTGCTGGTGGGTTCGTCGAGAAGGAGGATGGCGGGTTGCTGGGCCAGAGCGCGGGCAAGCACTGCCATCTGAATCTGACCTCCACTAAGCCTGGTCATGGATCTGTCAGCCAGAGAGGTGAGTTCCATGTGTTCCAGGCTCTGTTCCACCACATCCAGATCGTACGACGACGCTCTGGCCGAAAAACCGTGCTGATGAGGCAGACGTCCAAGGAGTACGTAGTCAAATACTGACAAAACCGAGGGATGGGTGTTCTGGGCGACATAGGCACAGTAGCGTGCGATGTGCCTGGGGCCAAGCTGCCTAAGGGAGCGCTTTAACGGGGCGCCAAGAACGATGTCGCCGCGCCCGGGTTTAAGGATGCCGGCTATCAGCTTGAGCAGGGTGGATTTACCCGACCCGTTGACTCCGAGTAGAGCGGTAAGCTCACCATCGGCCAAAGAGGTGTCGAGCGCGTGGAGGAGCTGCGGAGAGCCGCGATAGGCAAAACTGAGTTGCTTCAGGGTCAGGTTCATGGCTGCTCCCGGGAAAACAACAGCGCAAGAAACAGCGGCGCGCCGAGAAACGCGGTCACCACCCCGGCGGGGAAGGTTAGCGGTGCCATTAGGGTGCGCCCGCTTAGATCGGCGAGCAGGAGTAAAATAGCGCCACACAGAGCGCATAACGGCAGGCGCGCCACTACACTGTCCCCGACGAGGAGACGCACTAGATGGGGGGCAACCAAACCGATGAAACTGATAACCCCAAGGATGGTGACGGTGGTGGCGGTCATTAGAGCCACCAATGCAACACCGCCCAGGCGCAGACGGGTAACATGCAAGCCGAGGGTGGTGGCAGTGTCATGCCCGCACATTAGGGCATTGAACGCACGGCGCTGACTCCACAATGCTACCAGGCCGACAAAGGTAATCCCGGAAAGTATCCGGATATCCTTCCAGCCGGCGCGCCCGACATCGCCAAAACTCCAGTGGACAATGGCAGCTAGCTGGGTATCGTCAGCCAGGTACTGCAGCAGGGTGGTAGCGGCGACAAACAAGGCGCTCAACGCCACTCCGGCGAGAATAATGGTCTCACGCCCACAATTGCGCCACAGACTCAAAGCAAGAATCAGCAAAGTGGTGGTCATGGCTCCGGCAAAGGCCAGACCAGTTACCAGCCAGGGGGTTGCGGACAGATCCGCAGAGGAGGACAGCAGCCAGATACCGCACGCCGCGCCAAAGGATGCACCTTGGGAGATGCCAAGGGTGGAGGGAGAGGCCAGTGGATTGTTAAGCAATACCTGTAGGATGAGCCCTGCCGTAGCCAGGGCCGCGCCGCCGAGGATGGCGCTACAGGCGCGTGGCAGTCTAATATGCACCAATACCCGCTGAGAGGCGCTGAGGCCATGATCTGTACCGGAGAATATTCCTCCCCAGTCGATATCCATCGCTCCGCTACTCAGAGCGAACAAAGTGAGCACCCCTAGAGCCAGCAGGGTTAGAACCCAGCCTGCAGTAAGGCGGCGCTGACGTTGATAATAGGTCCGGCGCACACTCATGACGACGGGCCATCCGCATCGTTTGTATTTAGAGCGCCAAAAGGTCCAAAAGTTTCGGACATCTGCGCGTAGAGAGGCGTGCCGACGAAAAAGCGGTAAAGGCGATCGGCCGTAGCTGCAATATCCACATCGTCAAAGACCTCGGGATACAGAACTGTCCCTATGTAATAGGTCTCCGCCAGCACTGTATCGGGGCTGGGTGCGTAGTAGTGAGGGATAATACGGTACAGTTGCTTGCGGCGCACCCCACCCAAGGCGGCAAAAGCCGGATGCTTCAGGTCATCACGCACCATGTCCTCACCGCTGGCACAAATGAATATTACTTCAGGATCGGCTTTGATCAAACTTTCTGCATCAATGGAAAAGCGCCCTTTCACCAGGTTGTCCGGCGGGGAGATGTGTTCAGCGATATTGTCGGCCTGCAGTAGATCAAAAGGCGGATAATTACGACTGGTACCCAGCAGACCGTGGGCAACGCGAAAGTTGAGTCCGCCGATGTACACCGTGGGGGACCCTGTGGCTTCTTCCACGCGCTGACGCAGATCCTTCAGGGTGTTGTCAATAAATGTTTTGATCTCCGCAGCACGCCCGCAGCGTTCACACACCGAAGCGATCAGATCGAGGGATTGCTCAAACAGATGGCGCTGTTCGGTGAGATTACCGTTGTGCACCATCAGTACCGGAATCCCGGTCTGCTGTTGCAGTCGTTCGGCGGCACGCGGCGAACCCCAGCCCATAAAGATCACATCGGGTTGGAGCGCCACCAGGGCCTCGGCATCTATCTGACGCCGTGTGCCGATGGAGGGCAGCTCACCGAGATGCGGATTGGCGAGGCGATAGGAACGCCCGGTGCCTCCCACCCACTGGCGCGGGTCTTTCTCCTCATGCTCCACCCCCACCACCTTCGGGGCCAGATCCATGTAACACAGCAGACTTAAGGCAGAATGGATTCCCACCAGACGTTTGGCCGGAGTCGATATTTCAACTTCACGTCCGGCCAGGTCGGTTACCATGCGCGAGCCACCCGGATCTGTCTCTGCACAGGCGAACGAACATGTGATTAGTCCCAATAACAGTCCGACCATAAGGAATATGGCGAGATGGCGTATATCTATAATCAAAGTCTTATCCGCTAAAAGAGACATTTCAGACCCACTACCAGATTGCGCCCCGGTTCGTAAAGCCAGGTTTTCTGGCTCGAGCGCAGATGGCTGCGATAGCCCCGGTCAAAAAGGTTTTTAAGACTCACATTCAGATCTATCTCCTCAAACATACCCCGGGCACCGAGATTGAATCCGGCATGGAGATCAACAGTGGCGTAGCCGGGAGTCTCCTCTTCGCTTGCGGATACATTGCGCTGACGATCATACAAGGTGGTCTGGGCGCGCAGGGTGTAGCTCATCCCATTTACCAAAGGTGCGGCGTAGCGCAGGCCGATACGCCCGTTGAGCGGGGCGATGGCGCTGATATGCTCACGGGTATCGCGGTTCTTGCCTTCTACCCAGGCGATGGCGCCCTCCAGATCGAGACGCGGGCTAAGGTGGATGGTGGCCTCTGCATCAAAACCGTAAAGTTCTGCATCCTCCACATTGACGTAAGCATAGGTTGGAATGGAACCAAGAAACGAGCTGTCCTGTTTTACCAAGTCAATGTAATTATCGATACGGTTGTAGAACACGCTTACATATCCACGGGCAAGGCTTGACTGATATTTGAGCCCCAGGTCGGCGTTGTAGGTGTATTCGGCGTCGAGATCCGGATTGCCTATGATCACCTGGCTGCCACCGCCCCGGGTTGAATAGCGTTCAAACAGATCCGGAGCACGGAACGCCGTGCCCAGATTGGTGCTCAGGTGCAGGGTGTTGCTCAACGCGTAGAGGGAACCAAGACTGAAAGTTACGGCCTGATTCGTCTCGCGGGAAAATTCATTGACTGACTGGGCAGTCTTGACGCCGTCAGCGCTGTAACTGCTCTGGCTCATGGTGACATTATCCGCATCGGCGGCAAAGTAATCGTAACGCCCGCCGAGGGTCAGGTTCCAGCGCTCATTTACTCTGATCTCATTCTGGGTAAACACCCCCAGGTGGTCGCGCTCGCCGTCGGGCACGGGCTGGAAAGTAAGTAGTTTTTTCAGCGCCTCATTGGTGGTACTGAAAATCTGCTGGCTTTCGGCGGAGTCCGTAGTTTCGTGGACGATCTCCAGTCCGGTGATCCACTGCTGATGCTGCCCCGGTGCAAAGGTCGCCTGCAGCGAACCGCCCGTGGCCGTGGTGTCGATGGTGTTCTGTTTAAGATTGTGAACCTGCTTGGCCGTGTTGGGGAAATCACCCACAAAGCGCCGTTTCTGATCTACATGAAACATGCGGGTTTTCAGATGCTGCACCATGCCCAGATCAGTGCCGTCATAGCCGAGTTTGTAGGTGCGGGTGTTGTACAGGGTAAAGTGAGATTCCGGAGCATCCGGATCTTTCTGTGCCACACCCATGTCGTTGATATCGTTGATGCGCAGTTCGGCTCTGACGCTATGATGGTCGTTGATGTTGTAGAGGGTTTTCAGATTGAGGGTCTTGTTCTCAAACTGGGTATGGGGCAGATCATCGCCATCGCCCACTTCGTAGTCGTCATGATCCTCAGCCGCCACCTTGAGGCGTATGCCGAAGCCGTGACCACCGGCGTTAAGGGTGTAGTTGCCGACCAGACCCTCATCCACAGAGGAATAGCGCGTGCCGATGCGGTGCTGCATCTGCCAGGTGTTGCTGTCTGCCAGTACCACCTCTTTGGTGATAATGTTGACTACCCCGCCGAGAGCGTCGCTGCCGTAGAGCACTGAGGAAGGGCCCTTGACCACTTCGATCCGCTCGATATCGCTGCTGTCAATAAACGGAGTCAGTGGTGCGCGCCCCGCCCACAGATTGGTCTCACGGTCCCCGTCAAAGAGCACCAGCACCCGATTGGTGCCCATGCCGCGAATGGTCGGCGTGGTCTCCCACGGCCCGGCACCGCTCAGGGTGACACCAGCGACTCCATTGATCAGATCGGTGAAGGTGACAGAGTTCTGTTCCTCCATCTGTTTTTTGTTCACCACGCTGATGGTCACCGGGGTCGCAAAAGAGGACTTTTCCGCACGGGTAGCCGTGACCACGGTGTCATCGAGAACTGTATGTGCAGGATCTACAGAAGTGCTGGCGACAGAAGCCCCCGGAAGGGCCATTGCCATAACGCTCAGGCACACAAAAAGGATATAATTGAAATTAGGGTATTTTACCATACTGAAAGCTCCCGCATTAAGTGCGCAACAACAAGACAACATCGGGGTGGCTTCAGACAAATTAAGGCGTGGTGGACAGCAAAAAGCCCGTAACCAAACGGCTACGGGCTCCCATTGTGACCCTGGACCTTGCGCATGTCGACCGAATCATCCCCTTCGGTATAAATGACTGCAAAACCACGAGAGCAGGTCTTCTGACTTCCGGATCATCCTTCAGGTGCGCCTTCCCGAACCTAAGTTCAGTGGCATTGTGCACCTGTCGTACCCGGTTACAGCGGTGGGTCCGTTCCCGATTTGCACGGGATTCCCTTTTAATCAACCGCAAGGGCTGAACACTGTCGTGGTGGATTATTAAGTTTTAGGTGGCCGGGCAGCCCGGCTCCGATTATGTGCAGCAGCCGCAAAAGCCGCATTGTTACTGAGGACAGGTATAATCCATTCGTCCCTGCGTTTGCAACTTATTTTTGTACCCCTGATTGCCGCAAAAGCTTTATACACTGTGCTCGATTTCTGGCACAGAGTTCCACAGACGAATATTCTTCAACTGTTCCTCAAGGCAGCACGCTCAAAGTGAACAAAGCTCCGGACGCGCCACATGTTTACCAACTTCTCGGTATCCTTACACCTGAACGAAATGATCATGTCTCAACAAGGATGCATCTTGTTAATAACGTAAAACGTTACTAGCTGCGCGATCTTTGTAAGGCAGAAACAAAACTATCCAACACGTGGGAGTTTGAGGCCAGATGTAGATGGATATAGCTTGCCAAAACATTTCCATAGCAATATCCCTCGGCATGGAAGGATCCATCCCGGTTGATTCGCACCTGATAAGCCGTGCTCCACTCGGGTTTCTGCAGTGGATCAGTGCAGAGTTCAGAATAATGAAACTCATGTCCACGTACTTGAGTGTCCTTAACACCGAGTAAAGTGGAACGCTGTAACGTCACGTCTATATATCCAAGACGTTTGCGGCGTGAGCGCATTCGGGTCCAGCATGGCAGTATGCCGACAAAGGGCCAGCTTCTCTCTTTTTCCTGCAATCCCTGGCTGAGATAGATCAACCCACCGCACTCGGCATACACTGGGTGTCCACTGTTGCAGAAGTCGCTAATGCTGTTAAGCATGGAGTGATTAGTTGACAGCTGTTCGGAATGTTCTTCCGGATACCCCCCGCCGAGATAGAGACCGTTACATTCGGCGGGGAGTTCTGTCTCATTCAGGGGAGAGAAAAACCGGAACTCAACGCCGCTATTCTCCAGCGCATCAAATAGATCCTGATAGTAAAATTGAAAGGCTGCATCACGGGCAATCGCCAGACGCACTGTGCCGTCGGCGATGGTCTTGATCGGGGGTAATGGCGCTATGTAGGGCAGTACTGGTGCGTTTTGTGCCTGTTGCAGCAGAAGATCGATGTTGAGATATTCTTCAGCGGCTGTGGCGAGTCGGCGGATTATGCTGTCACTCCACTGTGTTTCTGTGGCGGGAATCAGACCGAGGTGGCGGCTGGGCATATCCGGCAGTGCATTGCGACGCATCGCACCGAGCAGTGGTGGCAGGTTGGCGGCCTGTAGCGCTTTGTCCAGCAACGTGGCGTGGGATTCGGAGCCGCAGAAATTGGCGATTACACCTCCCAGGGTGATGCTTGTTTCGAAGCTGGCATAGCCATGCACCATGGCGGCGAGGCTGCGGGCCATGCCGTGGCTGTTGATCACCAGGGCTACAGGAGCCTGAAGCCAGGCGGCGATCTGGGCAGTGCTGCCGTCGAGACTGGTTGCGCTGCTGCCATCGTATAGGCCCATCACCCCTTCAATTATGGCGATGTCGGCAGAGGCACTGCGCTCGGCAAACAGGCGCGTTACGTAGTCGTGGCCGCACATCCAGCCATCAAGATTGTAACACGGGCGCCCCGACACACGGGAGAGATGGCCGGGGTCAAGATAGTCGGGTCCGACTTTGAAGGTCTGTACCTTAAGGCCGCGTTGGCGTAGGGCCGCCACCAGGGCCAGGGTCAGGGAGGATTTGCCCACCCCGCTGTGGCTGCCGGCAATTACCAGACGTGGACAGTTTCTCAAAATTCAACCCCTTTGCGCGCCGGTATCCCCTGCTTTAGGGCGTGCTTTACTGGCTGTATTTCACTGACTGTATCTGCTGCTTCAATCAATGCATCAGATGCATAGCGACCGGTAAGGACCAGATTTACACCCGCCGGGGGACGGTATAACAGATCGGTTACTCTATCCTCACTTATTAGCCCCTTTGCCACAGTGCCGCAGAGTTCGTCAAGAATAATCAGGTCATATTTGCCGCTGAAGATAGCGGATTCGGCGCGATCCAGCCCCCGCTCGGCAGCTTTGCAATGATCCGCAAAAAGAGGATGATCCGGCTTGGGTACAAAACCGAGGCCGCATTGCTCAACAGGCACGCCAAGTCGTTCCAACGCCGTCAGCTCACCGACATCGGTGGCGTTCTTCATGAACTGGAGAACGCGCACCCGCTGACCGTGACCGATGGCACGTAATGCCATGCCGAAGGCGGCGGTGGATTTGCCCTTGCCGTTGCCGGTGAAGATGAGGATGTTGTTTCGGGTGCTTTCAGTTTCCTCTGTTGCTTCAGCCACTTCAGGTTTTGTATTCTCTGGTGATTCTTCGCCCATAGTCAAGCTGCGCTGAAACCAGTCAAGCCGCTCATGCAGGCGCACCACATCGCCGACCAGTATTACCGCTGGGGTAGTGACGCCTTGCTGTTCCACCTGCTGCGGCGCATCAGCCAGGGTGGCTATGAGGGTACGCTGTTGGGGGGTTGAGGCATGACTGACCACAGCCACCGGAGTGTCTTCAGCGCGGCCATGGTGAATCAATTCGGCACAGATGGTGGCGATGTTCGTCAGACCCATGTAAAACACCAGGGTTCCATGACCCCTCCCAAGAGTGGTCCAGTCGATATCGCGCTGGTGGTCTTTGCGGGTGTTGAGATGGCCGGTGACCAGGGTTACGCTGGTGGTAAAGTCGCGATGGGTCAGGGGAATACCCGCGTAGGCTCCGGCGGCGAATCCGGCAGTGACGCCGGGCACTACTTCAAAAGGAATGCCCGCCTCGGCAAGGGTGTCAATCTCCTCGCCACCACGACCGAATACAAACGGATCGCCGCCCTTGAGGCGCACTACCACCCTACCCTCACGCGCTTTCTCCACCAGCAATGCATTAATATGCTCCTGGGGTAGAGCGTGATGCCCCATATTTTTGCCAACGTAGATCTGTTCGGCAGTCGGGGGCACGTCCTCAAGCAGCACTGGATTGCACAGGCGGTCGTAGAGCACCACATCGGCGCTCTGCAGGCAGCGCTTGCCTTTTACCGTGATCAGGCCGCTATCACCGGGACCTGCACCTACCAGATAAACCCGTGTGGTTTCGTTCACATTGTTTCTCCTGTATTTGACAGCTGGTTGCAACCCTGTAGCAGCGCTGCAACCAGCTGGTCCATGGCGTAAAAAGTATTATCCATTGTTTCGTCAGGGCGTTGCACCACGATGACCCGACACTGTTCCAGGCGGGCAGCTTCGAGCTTTTCCACCACGCCTCCGGCGTGGCCGCTGTCTTTGGTGACCAGCACACCGATGTTGTGCCGGCGGATCAGTGCGCGGTTTTGCTCTAGGCTGAATGGCCCGCGATCGAAGATGCGCCCCGCTTCGGGCAATCCGGCCTGCGCGCAGGCAGCCACAGTCTCGGGATGATCGAGCATCCTTGCAAACAGAGCAACCTGGTTTCGATTAGCCTGTGCTACATAGGGTGAGAGATGACGCGAGCCGGTAGTGAGCAGCACCGGTCGACCGTCGGCGCAGGCCAACCTAGCGGCCTCGTCGTGATCTAGTGCTGTTAAACATTCGCCAAACACATCCAACAAAGCCGGGCGCTGGTAACGTAAATAGGGGCAGTGACTGTACTCGGCCGCAACACGTGCCGCCTGATGGACATCGTGGGCATATGGATGAGTAGCGTCAATGACAGCCGCCATCTGCTCCTGTTGGATCAGCGCGAAGATCTGATCCTGGTTCAGGCGCCCACAACGACGGCGTATAGCGGGATGCTCACCTACGTCGAGACCGGCATCCGTAGCTGTAGATACCAGCACCTGATAGCCCGCCGTGGCCAGTTTGACGGCCAGAGGTGCGGTTTCGCTGGTACCGCCGAGGAGCAGAATCTGTGGTCCACCATTCATGTTTTACGCCTTTCCGCGGTAATAGCCGCGAGGCGTGACCATGCGCCCGTCCAACACACAGGTGGTGGAATTGCCGATGATAACCACCGAACGCATCCCCACCTCCTGATCCAGCAGATGGTCGAGGTCGGTGAGCACCACCTGCTCTTCGGTGCTGCCCACGGCTGTGGCGATGCCAACGGGCGTGGTGCCGGAACGCCGGGCGCGGAAAATGCGCGTCGCTTCTTCAAGCTGCATCACCCGCTTCTTGCTGCGCGGATTGTATAGTGACACCACCAGATCGGCGGCAGCCACGGCTTCAAGGCGGGTGACAATCATCTCCCACGGCACCAGCAGATCACTAAGGCTGATGGTGGCGCTGTCGAGCATCAGTGGTGCGCCGAGTAAAGCCGCAGCCGAGTTCGCCGCAGTGACCCCGGGGATCACCTCCACGGGTATGTGGTAGCCGGCAGCCGCGGCCATCTCCATAGCCAGTCCGGCCATGCCGTACATACCTGCATCCCCTGATGAGATCAACACCACGTTTTTTCCTGCGTTCGCTTCATCCAGTGCAGATCGGCAGCGTTCGACCTCTTTCATCATTCCTGAGATGATCACCTGCTGATCTGTGATCAGATCGTCGATGCTGTCCACATAGGGCCCATAGCCAACGATCACTTCACTGGCACAGATAGCTTGAGTGGCACGGGCGGTGCGGTCGGCAATGCTGCCGGGGCCTAAACCAACGAGAAACAGTTTTCCCGTGCGATCGCAATGGTGATGCCTTTGAAGGCGGTTTTCTGAAGTAGTAATGACGTCCTCCGTCCTGCGAGCAGGGCCGCGGGTTCACTCACCGCGGGCAGTTGTACGTGACTGGCGACAAACTCCGAATGACCGAACGGCCGCGTACTTTGGCGGATCAGATCGGAATCGATCACACGTAAGGGGATGTTGAGACGGGTGGCTGCCTTCAGCACCCCGGCCTCCTGGGCCTTGACATCTGCGGTGGCGAGAAAGCGCACTCTCTCAAGCGGCATATCAAGGCCGGACAGACTCGTGGTGACGGCGCTACAGATATCCGCAGCGCTTTTACCTTTGCGACAGCCGATGCCGATTATCAGGTCTTTGACTGCCTCGGTGGTAGTGGAGATTACCGGTTCAGCGCCGGTAATATTGGCAACGGAGATGGCCAGATCATTAGCGCCACCCTCATGGCCACTCAATACGCTCATTGCGTGACGCGCACCGACATCAAGACACACTACGGCCGGGTCACGCAGCTTGCTGTCGACAAGCGGAGCAATGGCGCGTATCGCCACACCGCATGGCGCCACATAAACCAGACCAGCATAGCGGTTGAAAATCTCGTCAGTAAGCTCGACAACCCGTTCAAACGATGTCACGCCAGGTGGAGCAGCAATGGACTGGTGCAGATATTGGTCTACCTCTATATGGAGGCCAATCAGTTGCATCACCTTGAGACCTTGCGGTGAAAAGGTGATCACGGCCGTAGTCATGAATCTGCTCCGTCGCTGCTCTCATCGTTGGCTTCGGCGTTGCGATAGCCGTGGCTGAAGTGGCGGTGATACAGTTTGGACACCGGGATGTCATGTGCCCGGTCTGATCCAATCGCGGGACCGACTACGATCATGGCCGTTTTGGTAATACCTGCTGCAGCCACCTTGGGCGCGATATCCGCCAGGGTTCCCTGAATTACCACCTCGTCAGGCCAACTGGCGCGGAAGACCACACCGATGGGGCAATCGACGCCGTAATAGGGTATCAGTTCGCCAACCACCGTGCCCAGCTTGTGCACCGACAGGAACAGGCACAAAGTCGATTCAGTGCCTGCCAGTTCAGCCAAATCCTGCTTTGCAGGCATGGGTGTGCGCCCCGATGTGCGGCTGAGGATTATGGTCTGGGCGATCTCCGGCGCGGTCAGCTCAGTCTTGAGCACGGCGGCCGAAGCCTGAAAGGAGCTGATGCCCGGTACCACCTCGTAGTCAATGCCGAGACGGTCAAGGATGTTCATCTGCTCGCGGATCGCACCGTATATGGCCGGATCCCCGGTGTGCAAGCGGATGACGTCAATGTCCTGCTGCTGAGCGCTGACGAACACCGCCTCGATCTGCTCCAGGGTCATGGCGGCGGAGTCGTGCAGCTCGGCGTTCTCCGGGACCAGATCCACCACCTCTGGACTGACCAGAGACCCTGCATACACGCAGATGTGGCACTGGCGCAGCAGGCGTCTGGCCTTGACGGTGAGCAGGTCGGGGTCACCAGGGCCGGCACCGACGAATATGACTTTCATAATAAAACCCTATCGTTAAAGTTATTAATTTCTGCTTCTCCATTTTATTGATTCTTACCTATCGCACTTCGGTGCTACCAGAATCACCGCCAAATTCCCGATATCCGCTGGCGCATTGCAGAGTTGGACTAAATCCAGCTCTATTCGTTGCTCCGGCAACCCGGCGCGGGCGACAAACACGCTGCGCTCCAGGGCGTGGCACTGGTCGAGCAATTTGATCAGTTGCGGCAGGCGGTGGCCGATTTTCATGATGGCCACGCCGCTGCCGGATGTTATCAAGTCGCGAAGCTTTTTCACATCATTGGCTGCCGGGATAATGCTCAGCGGTTGCTCCCCTTCACCGAGCGGGTATTGGGTGAGAGCGGCGGCGGTACTTACAGCGCTGATGCCCGGCACGGTTTCCACTTTGGCCTTTGGAAAAACCGCATACAGGGCGCGCAGCAGGTAGATGTGGGTGGAGTAGAGCAGTGCATCACCCAGGGTGACCAGGGTCACATCCTGCCCGACCTGCAAGCGGCCGGCAATCTCCTGCGCGGTCTCATGCCAGTGCTGCTGACGTGTGACAGTGTGACCGCCCAGAGAGAAGCTCACCCGTACCACTTCGCACTCTGCGCTCGCATAGGCGGCGGCGATATCGGCGACATGGTTCTGGCGGCTTAGCCGCGACACCGGCACGTAGATGGCGTCACTGTGGCGCAACACGCGCACCGCCTTGAGGGTAAGCAGCTCCGGGTCGCCGGGGCCGACGCCAACTCCGTAAAACGTTCCCTGTTGCGGCTGGGTCATGCCGTCACCTCCTGATGGAGCAGAACAATGATAGTGCGCGATGCCAAGGTTTTTTGACGTAATGTCCTGGCATCACAAGTCTGAATCTTCTCTTCGGGCAAGGTGAGGTTCTCACACACGGTGGCTCGATACTTTTCTCCCAACTGCTCCAGCAGGTCGGCGGCCCATTCGTTGGCAGCGCTGGTTCCGGCGAGGATGACGATCTTGCGCCAGGCTTGCAGTTCATCAATGGTTGCTTCAGGGGTTCGACCGTGGGCGCTGATAATACGCAGGTCGTGCCAGTCGATGCCCAACCGGGCGCAGGTCACCTGCACTGAGCTTATGCCGGGGATCATGCGGCAATGTTCATGCCCGAAGTGCTGTTGGACACGGCGTGCCAGACTGAACAAACCGCTGTCGCCCGAGACGAGCACCACCATATACCGATCGCGGTAGTTTTCCATCTCTGCGAGTACGGCCGCAATATCGGTATCAACGGTCAGACGCACGGCGTTGTCGGCGGGAAACAGTGACAGCAGATGGCGTGCGCCGACCAGTACTTCGGCGGAATTCACGGCGTTATGCACCGCCGTTGTAAGGTAGTCGGGATGACCTGGCCCACACCCGGCAATGGTAATGGGAGACGTCATAGCGAGTCCTCCTCGGGATGAGGCAGCCAGGGGTGCAAATCACCGGCGCTGCCGAGGATCTCACCCTTGAGATTGATCAGCACCACCTGCCCTTGCCAGGAGGCGGGAAACGTCTCGGCGGTTTTGTGTTGAATAGCCTCGGCAAGACGATTCGCGACCCTATGGCGTTGTGTTGAAGTGAGATGTTGCATAAACAGTCCTTCGACAGTGGTGCTGTCGGAAATGTTTTGTTTTATCATCTGAGACGCCAGGGCAGCGACAAAGGGTACGGCACTCGGTGACTGGCTGGAGTGAGTATTCCACTGCCCCATGGCCAGTTTGGCCAGCTTGCCGGGGTGGCCGAGCAGCAACAGCTTCTCAAACGCCTGCTCTTGCGCCAGTTCCAGCATGTAACCCCACTCATTGCTCACTTCCACCACCTGTCGGCTTTTGAGCTGGAAGGCATGTAGAGCGGCGGTGCGTCCCATGTTACCCGGCACAAACACAGGGGCAGTGGTGTGGCTGGCGATGCAGATATCCAGGGCACATTTGAGCGACTCCTGCAGGGCCGAAGCGCTGAATGGACGCACCCGACCGCTGGTACCAATGATGGAAATACCACCCTCAATACCGAGTTTGGGGTTAAAGGTTTTTGCCGCCAATTCTTCGCCGCCGTCCACGGTCACGGTGACCATGATGCCGTGGTTGGTAACTTCGCGAATAGCTGCGGTGATCATGGCGCGCGGCACCGGGTTGATGGCTGCTTCGCCTACACTCAGAGCCAGGCCGGGCTGGGTGACAATGCCAACGCCTGATCCAGCGCGAAAGTTGACATCTGTGCCACGAGATGGAGTGACCCTCACGCGAATCCGGGCACCGTGCGTTACATCGGGATCGTCCCCGGCATCCTTGATGATGCTCGCTTCGGCGCCGGCATCGCAGCGTTTCAGTGACTCCACAGCCCACGTCAGACGGCTGTGGTCCGGCAGCGCAATCTCCACCTGCTCCACCCGTTGATGGCGAAACAGCAACAGCGCCGCGGCCTTGGCGGCCAAAGCAGCGCAAGTACCGGTGGTGATGCCATGCCTCAACCCCGCGTTCATGCCGTGGCATCCTCCTGCCAGCCGCGTTGCCCTATCCTGACTATCAGCGTGGTCATGTAGCTCAATGGTTTCATGGGCCATTGACTCAAATCCTTGACCAGCAGTTCGTGATCCCCCTGCTCACCGCAACTCACCAGGCGTGCTTGGCTGAGCAGGTTGCGTCGACGCAGCAGAGCCATCAGGGCTTCAATGCATCCGCCAGCTTTGTACAGCACCAGGGTTTCGCAATGGTCTAGGGCCTGGTCTACCGCGTCGAGATTGGTGGCAGACATCAGGGTTAGACGGTCCTCCTGCAGCGTCAGCACTTCGGCAAAGCGGCTGGCCGAGGTCTGGAAAGCGCTGATCCCCGGCACCACGTGCAGGTGGTCGGCGGGCATATGATCGGCAAGGGACTGCAACAGGTAAGAGCTGGTGGCAAAGATCAGTGGATCGCCGAGGGTCACCTGGACTACAGATTGACCGGCAGCGCAATGATTTACCACATCGTTAGCCAGGTTCTGCCAGCGCTGGCGGGTGTTGCGCTCGTTGCGCTCCATGGGGTAGTTAAGTATGGTAATTTCCTGATCGCTAAGAAATGGTCGCACCGCTTCAATGGCGAGACTCTTGGCAGAGTTTTTGGCCTGGGGTGCCAGAATCACATCACATTTCTCCACCAGTTTTGCAGCACGGATAGTAAGAAGGTCAGGAGAACCTGGACCAATACCTACGGCGTAAAAGTGTCCTGCCCTGGGAGACATGCCTGTGATGTTATCCCCTGCATCAGCCTTGTATATTTCTGCCTTCGTCATGACTGTACCGATTTTTCCTCCAGGCTGTTCAAAGCCTGATCGAGATGTTCAAAGTAGATCTCCAGAATGGCCGGATTCCAACCCAGAGATCGGCTGCATGTGTTCATCGGAGCCTGAATAATGTTTTTCCAGCTCTCCTCTTCGTCACCGAGGACATCATTCAGGATATGGTCTCCGGCTACGATCATCAGGGGGATAAAATGAACCTGGCGCGGCTGCCTGGCTTTGATGGCTTCCAGCCCTCTGGTTCCCGGTGTGCCTTCGACACTCGCAACATTCAGGTTGGGATAGCGTTCTTCAATTGCATGGGCAAATGTTTCCACCTGGACATTGAATTCGGGATGTTTATTGTTACCGTGGGCGACAACCACCGTGGCCGCTTCTGGATCAATTTCCGGGGCCAGGGCATCAATGGTCACCTCTATATCAGCCTCATTGGTCAGCAGAGGTGCACCAAAAGCCACTTCTAACCCCCTGGTGTCGGTAGCGGGGATGATGTGATATTCCTGCCCCGGTACCACATGCAGACTTTGAATCGCAACCTGCCTAACCCCACGCGTCCGTAGCCCGGCGATCACTTCAGCGACAGTACGGGTGACTATCCCGCGCCGTTTGAGTTTGTTTATAATGAATTGCGAGGTGAAGGCCCATTCAATCTCGTGGTCGGGATAGCGCTGGCGTGCGCGGGTGTCGATGAAATCAAATACCTGACGGGCTTCATCCACCGAGGTACCGAAGGCGACCAGGACGATGACCGGACGTTGTTTGCTGTTGGTTGCGTTGGCAGATGCGCTCGACATGATGCCTCCAATCTAAGAAAAAACGGGTTTTATACAGTCAGGGGATAATCCTGTTTCTGCGTCAGAGCGCAGAGTGCGTGCAGACAGGCTACAGCCAGCGGGCTTCCGCCACGCCGTCCATTAATCACAATATAGGGCACTCCGGTGTTCTTGAGTTCTTCCTTGCTTTCCTGCACATGGACGAACCCCACGGGCATGCCGATCACCAGCGCCGGGCGCACCCCCTCCTCCAGAATCAGGCGGTTGAGCTCCAGGAGCGCCACCGGAGCATTCCCGATGAGAATAATGCCACCATCGAGGTGGGGCGCGGCCTTGCGCACGGCAAAGAGTGAACGCGGCAGGCCGCTATTTCTTGCCTGGCTGGCTACATCGGCATCAGCAACATGGCACAGGATGCTCTCGCGCTCGTAACCGGGAGAAATCTGCTGCAGGCGCGCCACCGAAAGCCCGGAGCGGATCATGTTGCTGTCGGCGTACAGCGTGTCCTCACGTTGCAAGGCTGCGGCGCAGGAGCTGAAAGCGTCATCACTGAAGCGAATCTGCTCGGCAAGACTGAAATCTGCTGTGGTATGGATGAGTCGGCGCACAACCTGCCATTGCGCGTCAGTGAAACCGCTGCAATCGGCCTCGGCGTCGATGGCGGCAAACGAGCGACGTTCGATCTCCACGCCACTGACTGGTTGAGCATAGAGATCGTAGACCAATGGTCGTGCTGTGGATGGCGGATTTTGAGATGAGGTCATGGGGTGAAACTTCCGCTGCAAAAGGCTGTAAACAGAGATCTTCCGACTAGGCCGAACACGGTGATCAGGACAGTAGTCCAGATCATCAGACGCAGGGCTGCACTGATGTGCCACGCGCTCAGCGTCTGATCGGCATCGCCGAGATAAGGGCGAAAAGATGGACGGCCGAAATAGTGGTTTTCGCCGCCGAGGCGCACATGCAGTGCCCCGGAAAAGGCGGACTCAATCTGTCCGCCATTGGGGCTTGGGTGGTTGTGGCGGTCGCGCCGAAAAATGCGCCAAGCATTGCGTGCATCAAGCCCCGCCAAAGCCGCCGCCGGAATGGAGATAAGCGCGGTGAGACGCGCCGGAATAAAATTGGCCGCGTCGTCGAGGCGTGCGGCGGCACGCCCGAAATGCACATAGCGCTCGTTCTTGTAGCCGAAGGTGGAATCTAGGGTGTTAATCGCCTTGTAGACCATGGCTGCCACCGGCCCTCCAACCACGGCAAACAGCAGTGGTGCTGTGACACCGTCCACGGTATTTTCGGCCACACTCTCTACAGTGGCGCGACTGATCTCGGCTTCGCCCAGCTGGTCCGTATCGCGGCCCACCAGACGGGCAATCTGGACGCGGGCCGCAGGCAGATCGCGCTGCAGTAGTGGTTGCTGCACGGCACGGGCGTGATCGCTGAGGCTGCGCCCTGCGAAGGTAGTGTAGAGGATAATGATCGCGAGCCCATCGCCGAGAAGCGGATGAATGGCTGCCGCTCCGTGGATCAGCCCGGCTATGACCAAGGCGCTACCGCCGACAATCACCACCACCGTGACCAGCCCGGCGCGAAAATCATCGTCCAAATGACGCCGCAGTGGGACTTCCAGCCTCTGGGCAGTGTGCCCGATTGCCTGCACCGGATGGGGCCAGCGCCGAGGATCGCCGCACATGGCATCAAGGATCAGGGCAGCGAGTATATGTATCCACAGCGGCATCACAGACCGATCCTCCGGTATATGCTTTCCATGTCGAGGGCGGCGCGTACCGTGTCGGCAAGGCGATCAAAAGCAGGCTCCAGATCATAACAGGCGCGGATGCGACCATCACACAGCCAGCCGCGGCGCTGGCGCAATTTGTCGATAAACCAGCGCCGGAACGGATCGGCATCGAACATCCCGTGCAGATAGGTGCCCCACACACGACCCCCGCGCATGGCTCCGCCGATTAACTCTCCCTTTGCATTGCGCGCCACCGGCTGCATCCCGGTCGTTGTGGTGCGCCCGTGGTGGATCTCATAGCCGATCAGGTCATGTCCTGAAGGGAGATGACGGCAGCGGGTCTGCACCGTGGTTTTGTCCGGTTCCAGACAGGTATCAAGGGGAAGAAGGCCAAGGCCCGCCATGGATGTATTGGTTCCTTCAATGGCGTGGGGGTCACGCAGGGTAGTGCCGAGCATCTGGAAGCCGCCGCAGATGCCGATGATCTCACAGTGGTCATCATCGGCGAGCTGGTGCAATTTATTCTCGATCCCGGAACTGCGCAGATGGAGCATATCCGCAGCGACATTCTTGCTGCCGGGGATTATTATCGCGTCAGGGCGGTCCAACTGGTCGGCACGTCGGACTATTCGCACCCGCACATCCGGCTCGATGCTCAGCGGGTCGACATCGGTAAAGTTGGAGATATGCGGCAGATCGATGACGGCGATATCGAGGCAATCGCCGCTGATCGGATCATCTGCAGCATGAAGCGTTCCCTGTTTGAATGACACCGAATCCTCCTCCGGTAGGCCGAGACGCTCCAGATAGGGAACCACCCCGAGTACCGGGCGCCCGGTGTGGCCCAAGGTCGCGTCGAAAGCGCTGCCGAGCAGGGAGGCGTCGCCGCGAAAACGGTTGATGACAAATCCGGCCACCTGATTGCGCTCCGTTTCGTTGAGCAGTTCCATGGTGCCAACGAACGAGGCGAATACGCCGCCGCGGTCGATATCTCCCACCAGAAGTACCGGCGCCTCGGCATAGCGCGCCATGTTCATGTTGACGATATCCCCGGATTTGAGATTGATCTCCGCCGGGCTCCCCGCACCTTCGAGCACTATCACCTGGTGTTCCGCAGCCAGACTGGTGTAGCTGCGCTTGACCTGCTCGAAGACATCGCGCTTCTGCTCGGCATAGGCACGAAAATGCAGTGACCCGACCGCTTTGCCGTGGATGATGATCTGCGATCCGGTGTCGCTGTTGGGTTTGAGCAGTACCGGGTTCATGCGTACATCCGGGTCGAGGCGGCAGGCCTGCGCCTGCATCACCTGGGCGCGCCCCATCTCGCCGCCGCTACATGTGACAAAGGAGTTAAGCGACATGTTCTGCGCCTTGAACGGTGCCACATCGTAGCCATCCTGATGAAGGATACGGCACAGGGCGGCGGTGAGCACGCTTTTGCCGGCATTGGAGCCGGTGCCCTGGAACATGATAGCTGGTGTTTTGCATTTTTTTGCTATAGCCCGACGCGGGGCAAGCAGAGTGCTGAGCATCTGTTCCAGCTGCAGTTGTTCCGCGGCTGGACGCACGGCAACGCGGAAGAAGCGATCATCGAGTCCGGCAAAGTTATCGCAGGCACGCAGGGCAATACCCTGGCGCAGGGCCTTATCCGTCAACTGCACGGCATTGAGCTGGGGATGCTCGAGGCGGCAGAGGAGGAAATTGGCGCTACCGGGAAACACGGTGATGGCCGGCAGTTTCTCCAATAGTTCATGTAACGCCTGGCGCTGGTCACGCACAAAGGCGCGGCTGCGTTGGCGGTATTCGTCATCAGCCAGAGCGGCCCGGCCCACCTTTTGTGCCAGGGTATTGACGCTCCACAATGGTTGCAGGCAACGACAGTGTGCCATGAGTTCGGCAGCGCCGAGAGCCATGCCGAGGCGCAGTCCGGGGATGGCATAGGTTTTGGTAAGCGACTGCATGACTATGACGTTATCCGGCCGCTCATGACCGAGGCTGGTAGGCGCATCGCTGAGATCGAGGAATGATTCGTCGATGAGAAACGAGGTTTGCGGATGACGCCGGGCTAAACCGCGCACATCATTCACGTCCAGCTGTGTTCCGGTGGGGTTGTTTGGCTGACCCAGGATCACCAGGGTATCGGCGACATGGTCTTCATCTAAACACGCTTCGAGGAGATCCATCTGCAGGGCAAAGCCGTTGCTTTCATTTAAAGCAACGGGCTCGACGTGCATGCCATAGAGACGCGCCACTTCAGCGTAATCGGCATAGCTGGGCACCGGTACCACCAGGCGTGTCCTGGACAGCCCGCGTATCAGCAGATGGAGCAATTCGCTGGCTCCGTTGCCGATCAGTACTTGGGCCGGGTCGGTGCCAAAACGCTCAGCCACCGTTTGGGTCAGCGCAGTACAGTGCGGATCAGGATAGTGGGCGAGGTCGCTGATGTTGGCGCTGATCAGTGGCCGCAGCCACTCCGGTGGCCCTAGCGGGTTGAGGTTGGCAGAAAAATCCACCAGTTCGTCGGCCTCCAGGCCACTGCGTTGACTGAGGGCGGTAAGGTTGCCGCCGTGCTGATGGCGGGGCTGATTCGGCGTCATGATAGTCCTCCATGAGAGAGTACCAGCAACGCCGCGATAATGGTAACCAGTTCGGCCAATTCACAGGTGGCGCCGAGGGTATCGCCGGTAAAACCGCCGATCTTGCCGCGGCAGTAACGGCCGAACAGCAGCGTGGCCACTAAAACCATGGCGGCGATGATAAGGCCGCTACCGTGCAGCGCCACTAGGGCTGTCACTGCCAACAGTGAGGAAGCGAGCCAGGCATGGCGTGGTGTGGCCTGCTCGTGAGTTATGGATGCCAGCCCTCCAGGACGGGCGTAGGGCTGATTGACCAAGGGGAGCACCAGAGCAACACGTCCAGCCAGCGGGGTGAGCAGGATCACCGCCGAACGGGCATCACCGGCCAGCGAAGCGAGGGCGGTAAATTTGAGCAGTAGCAGACCCGCACTAGTCAGCGCGCCCATGGCGCCGACACGGCTGTCCTTCATGATAGTCAACATGGTGTCACGATCACGCGAGCTCATAAAGGCGTCGGCGCTGTCGGCTACCCCGTCTATATGTAGGCCACCGCTGACGCCGATCAGCGCTACCACCAGCAGGGCGCTGGGCAGCAGAGTCCCAGGCAACAATGCACAAAGTACATGATCAAGCAGTGCCATAGTCAGACCGATGAGCAGTCCGATCACCGCATACCAGTTAAGGCTGCGGGACAGTGCGGCATCATCTTCGCACCAGGCGTAAGGTACACGCACAATGGTGAGAAAGCTGAGGGCGGCAAAGAATGGTTTCATGCTTGATGCTCTCTATTCGTTGGTTTTCCCGGCCTGGGATACGCAGGCTTCCTCAAAGGTAGCGATTTCGGTGAGCACCGCTACGGCCGCTTCGACCAGGTTCATGGCCAGGGCCGCGCCGGTCCCTTCGCCGAGGCGCATCTGCAGGTCAAGCAATGGTTTCTTTTTCAGGTGTTCCAAAGCGATGCGGTGCCCCGGTTCCACACTACAGTGGCCGGCGATCATGTAATCACGGCTTGCCGGAGATATGCTGGCGGCTACCAGCGCTGCGGCGGTGGAGATGATGCCGTCGATCACCACGGGCTTGCGCTGTGCTGCGGCACCAAGAATCAACCCGGCAATGGCACCGATCTCAAATCCCCCAACCTTCGCGAGCACGTCAAGGCCGTCATCGGGGTCTGGCTGATTCAGGGCCAGGGCCCTGTCGAGCACGGCGATTTTATTATTCAGCGCCTCATCATCCAGGCCGGTGCCGCGGCCAGTGGCTGTAGCTATATCGCAGCCGCACAGAGTGGCGATGATGGCGCTGGAGGGGCTGGTGTTGCCGATACCCATGTCGCCGGTAGCGTAGAGATCCGTGGTATCCGCGAGATGATTGGCAATCTCAATGCCGACTTCGATAGACTGGATCGCCTGATCTCTGCTCATGGACGGGCCCTGAGAAAAATCGGCCGTGCCCTCAGCTACTTTACGGTTCCATAGACCTTTATGCTGATACAACTCCGTCAGATCTCCGGCAACTCCGGCGTCGACCACCACAAGATCTGCACCGACGTGACGGGCGAAGGCGTTAATACTCGCGTTGCCGTTAAGAAAATTGCGAACCATCTCCACGGTCACAGCCTGGGGAAACCTGCTTACCCCGGCGGCGACAATGCCGTGGTCTCCAGCCATAACCGCGATGGACTTGCGCTTAACCGTTGGCTTCATGGAACGGGTCAGAGCGGCAAGGTCTTCAGCTATATCCATCAACTGACCCAGAGACCAGTGAGGGATGGCAAGTTCTTCAAGGCGGGCGCGCGCCTGTTGGCGCACCCCGTTGTCAGCCGGAGTGATCGCTTGTAGGGTGGTGTCGATTAACACCTTGGAAACTGAGGGCATATGTCTTCCTTTATGGCTTTTTTAAGTGTTAAAGGCAGCCCGGAAACCATAAAAACAGCTTCATCCGCATGGGCGGCCAGAACCTGGTTGCAGCGCCCCACTAGATCGCGGTAATTGCGCGAGAGGGCATCTGCCGGGACAATGCCCATGCCTAGTTCGTTGGAAACGAAAATCACAGTGCGTTTCCCACGACGGGCGGCATCAATGAGGTTTTCTGTGGTGGTCTGCATCCAGTCTTCGGACAGTGATTTACTGTTTATATCCGCCTGATACAGCAGATTGTTGATCCACAGGGTGATGCAGTCCACCAGGACTACACCGCCGTCCTGGATGGTACTCAGAGCTGCTGCCAAATTTGTGGGCTCTTCAACGGTATGCCAACCATCTCCGGCACGGCGCTGACGGTGGAGTTCAATGCGCGCAACCATCTCATCATCAAGGACAGGACAGGTGGCGACATATGTATGTGGACCCGCAAGGGACAAGGCGCGCTTCTCGGCATAGCTGCTTTTGCCGCTGCGTGCACCGCCACTTATGTACAGCAGATGGTTGCTTAAGCTTTTATTTGCCATGGTTGTACAATCCCGTGAGGACAGCGTGGGGACCATCTGTTTCCAGGGTGGCATAGCCGGCGCGCCTGAGGGTGAATTTAAGATGATCGTGCAGTGGCCAGTGAAGCAGAGCACAGATCAGTCCGCGCAGCACTCCACCATGGCTGACAATGGTCAGATGACTGCATTTTTCGTCATGGATAGCTGCAGCGACAGATTTAACCCGCTGATGAAAATGCGCCAGTGACTCACCTCCCGGAAAGGAAAATCCGGGTGCAAATTCCGCCCATTGATCAACCTTGCGCGGATCCTTTTCAAGTATCTGCGCGAAGGTAAGACCTTCCCATGCGCCAAAATCAATTTCATGCAGCTGTGGATCGATACTGACTGCACATCCAAGGTGTTCGCACAAGGGATGCGCGGTTTGGAGCGCACGCTGTGCCGGGCTGCACCAGACGCGGTCAATGGCAGGCGCGGCAGATTGTGACATTCTTTGTATCAACTCTTCAGCCTGGTTCAGACCCGCGGCACTCAGGGGGACATCACTGCGACCGATGTAGAGTGCGTCCAGTTTTGCGGCGATGGCGCCATGTCTGATCAGGGTGATGTGCTTATTCATCCGGCTGTATCTTTCACAAACATAAAAAAATCCCCGCAACCAATAGACAATAGAGGTTGCGGGGATTCCGTATTTAATCCACGTATCTGGTTCTGCCGTCTCATAACCACGAAGACGGGACGAACAAATGAATCGGTCGTGTGTCTGACTGACGACGTATGAACGCCGAACACAGTGGCGGGTCCGCGACGGATTTTCACCGTCTTCCACAATTCCGATTATTTTATATGTAATGCAACAACGACATTAACAAAAAACATAATGGGTGTCATCATCTATTGTCATCAGTTGCAATATAAGGCTATATGTGGTGAATATCGCCTCATCGAAAAAACTGTTTACTGCCAGGGCACTATGGACTCAACTGTTGGTATGAGTTTAATAACGATAGAGAACCTTCAGCTTAAGATGTTCTTCGACTCTACACATTTAAAGAATGGTAATAAAGTTTTTCAGACTCTGATTCCCGCTGGGACTGAGCATGCGCCAAATACTCTTCTCGTCCTTCTGGAGCAGATCTGCTACAGCGGCAAATGACTGCGTAACATTTAGGTAGGCTCTGATAAGGCTCTTGCTGAAATCAATATCTCCGGGTAGAAGGTTTCGCTTTTCATATTTTAATATCTCGGGTAGCTGCAGGGCTATTCCACCCGGCGCACGGGCATGGGAGGCGGTTCTTCATCTCTTCTACACAGCCTCAGGCGAATATGCCAGTAGTGCCATTGGCGTTCATCAAACTCGCCAATCTCGGCTTCTGATATTGCCTCGCGCAGAACGTCATCACCTACGGCTGCGGCCAATGACTCCATATCTTCCCGCACGCCCAGGTTCATCTCCTGCGAGATTACACGCCGTGGGAATTCTACTGCCTCTTCCGGTGTTTTCCACCACATATATTTCTTCGCGTAGTGCTTGAGAAAATCAGGGTCTACCTTTGAAATACATGTCATAGCTCTGAATCCATCGGAAGTACAGACTTGAAGAAGGGGCTGCTGTAACCTATAAAAATGTCATACATCTGGTGCCTGGTGCTTCCGGCAAAGAGATAGGGGATGTCAGGCTGATGCTGGATGTAGGATCTCAACAGGGCAAGCAGGCGGTCGCTGTCCTGACAGTTAAGCACATCCTGGAACTCGTCAAGGAAAACAACCAGGGGGCTTTCCTGGTGTGCCCTTTCGATGTGGGCGAATACCTCATACATCGAATCCTGCCAATCCTGCTTTGCTCCGGCAGGCAAAAGCATACGAAAAAAGAAAAAAGCGCCGCACAGCCTCTTTGGGGCGCTTTCTCACAGGGATGCGTTTCAAGGCTCCTGAAATCCTGGAAACAACTTCATCGCCTTTCCGTACATTGCTGAGATCAACAACTACCGCATCGTGGCTATCCGAAACGAGGCGAAGGGCCTCAGACACCAGAGTCGTTTTCTCTGCGCTCTTCTCTCCATACAGAACCACATTCTGCCCGGACAGTATATATTCTCTAAGGTTCTCAACCTGTTTCATGCCTGCCAATATCTCTTCGTAAGCACATCGCAAGCAGTGAGTTTTCTGTTATACCCTGCTCCGGTATCCAGATTGTAGCGCATCTCTTCAAAGTATGGTTCTGAGTCGGGACAGGGCTCATGACCTACAACATGGATCTCGTTTATCCCCGGTGGAGCGTGGCGTTCCCACAAAATCGTTTCCATCTGTTCATCGAGGGGCAGGGTTTCAACTGCTCCGGCATGGACAAACAGGAAACCTCCCTGGCGGTAATAAAGTTCGGTCTGCGCAATAAAGGCAATATGCTCGGAAGGTACGAAGTCCCAGCAGCCAGGCAGATTGGTCAGTTCTTCTCTTTTGACCCCGTAGCTTTCAAGACACTTCCAGCCGCCGTTCTGAGCCCAAAGCTCGAAGTTGCCCCAATTCCTATATATGCCACTCTCCGAGGGATTCCAGGTGGGTTGAAAACCTTCAGGGAAGTACTGTGGACAGTGCTCTTCCAGAGCATCGAGCATGAGTTGCTCGTGATTTCCGCGCAGTAATACGCTACGCCCAAATTCAGCCTTAAATTCAATGAGGGTATCAATCACGCCCTTGCTGTCCGGCCCACGATCTATATAGTCGCCCAGAAAAACGAACTGGTCTGACTGCTGCGGATCTATCTGCTCCAGGATGGACTTCAGTTTGTCGTTGTGGCCGTGGATGTCACCTATTGCTATGAGTCGCATGGCGGTGTCCCTTTGATTCATGGACAAGGGGAAAGAAGATCATTTAACCCTTTTGTGAGCGCCACATCTGCCCCGAGAATATATCCATGGCGCTCAGGGGTCCGCCATAGGCAGCACCGGTGTCGAGTCTTATAACTCCCGAAGAAATATCCGGGGTATAACCTTCTTCGGTTGGCGTGTGTCCGGCAATCAGGGTTTTCCCTTCCCGGTATTGAGTGGGACGATCCCACAGAAATGCAAAAGGGTCGTTCTCTTCCAGGGGGTTGAGGGGGTCTGTGTTGGCGTGGACAAAAAGAAAATCCCCGTATTCATAATAGAGTTTTGTGTCTGTCAAAAAATCTATGTGACTTTGGGGTAACGTGCCGATCAGGGTATGTTTAAAGCCATCCCTGACAACCTCTGCATCGTAGTTTTTCAGGGTTTTGTCACCACCATTTTTCACAAACAGCATGGCATCGGTTTCATATTTTACGTCCTTTCTCCACTCTGGTGATATTTTGTGAAGTGGTGTTCCTTCAATGACCCGGCAGCTGATCAGGGTGTCGATCAAGAGCTGTTCGTGGTTGCCGCGCAGGAATATTGTTTTGGGGTATAAAAGCCTGAAGTCTATCAGATCCTCTATCACGCCTCTGCTATCCGGACCTCTATCTATGTAGTCGCCTAAAAAGACGAACCTGTCCTCTTCGCGCGGCTGTATCTGGTGCAGGAGATTATCAAGCTTTTCTCTGTGCCCGTGGATGTCGCCAATGGCTATGAGTCGCACGTGTTTGTTCTTCTTGCGGGGCGCTCGTTTGGCTTGATGCAGGGCATTGTCCTGAATACTCCTGCCCAGCTTATCTTCTTTGGCAATCAGGGACAGGTCGGATGCCAGACCTAAAACGCGCAGGACCTCAACCAGGTGCCCGAAACACACCGAGGCGTCCCCATTCGGATTCTCAATCTTGCTCAGGGTGGGTCGGGAGATTCCTGCGTTTTCACACACCCTTTTCATGGAGAAACGCCGGCGTAAACGGGCCTCCTTGATTCTTTTCCCGAGCGCGTTTACCTCCCTTTCGTGGGGATCAAATAATACCCGTTTTATTTTCATGCTTTGAATACTCCGGAGCTTTTCAGGGTCGCAGTCTGCTTTTCGGATTCAGCATAACGTAAAATGAATTTTCCTAAAAGTCTAAATCTGCAAATTTTATTTTACATTAACTGGTTCCGGCTCCAGGTCATATATACTCAACTTCGTTTAGAATCTGCTCCCCGATAATCGGCTTTAGTGCTGCAGGTGTTACCAGATCCACTTTAGTGCCGAGTAAATCGGATAGATGGTTTTTGAGATGAACGAATCGGAACAAGCCAATCGGTCTGTTGCTGGCAAACTCCACCAGCAAATCAATGTCACTATCCGGGCGTTGCTCATTCCGGACGTAGGAACCGAACAGCCCTATCCTCTCAACCCCGTATTCCCTGGACAAATACGCCATATCGGCAGCGAGGATTTCCTTTATTTCCCCTTTGTCCATGGGATGTTTACTTTCTTTTCCGCTCATACCTCAATCAGCATATCGGTCTTGAATCCGGTGGTTTCAAACGGGTAGCCCCTGGAGTTGCAGACCACCCGCGTATTACCTATGTGATAGTCGAAGAATCCATGCGAATGTCCATGAATCCATAGTGCTGCGCCCGACTCTGCTACCAGATCATCTAAGTGTGAGGCATACGCGGCTGAATACACGCTCTGCTGGTAGGTGTCGGCAACGGAGCGGATAGATGGGGCATGGTGCGTTACCACAACCACCTTGCGCTCCTGATATTTCTCGAACTGCTCGCGCAGCCACCTTACTGAATCCAGATGAACCTTGATAAAGTCCTGCGGTACCAGCTCTCTTTTGTCGAACCGGTCTTTATAGTAGATCTTGCGGTAGTCGTTCATGGCACTGTACACATCGGCAACGGTTTCCTTGAATCCGTATAGTCCTTTATATGGGCCGCTTTCCCAGAGTTTGCAGTCAGTCCATAGAGAACAGCCGAGGAACACCACATCGTCTATCTCAACGGCCTGGTTTTCCAGAAAGTGGATGCCATGTTCCTCTGCCTTGTGTTTGAGTCTGGAGGTATGTACCGGGTATCCCTGGCCGTAATATTCGTGATTCCCGGCCACCATCACAACCTGTTTGCCGGGGAACATCTTAGAGGCAATTTCGGGTCCCCGGCCTTTGGTATAGGTATCCCCGGCAAGGATAACCACATCGGCCTGGCGGCCGGCGGCACTCATGGCGTTCTGTTCTTCGAGGGTGGTTGGCGTGGCGGTATCCAGTGAGGCACTGAACTCTATGTGCAGGTCTGCATAGGGGAGGATTTTCATGTTTCTAGCCTTCTGCTGATAGAACGATGAGAAAAGATTTACTAGTTTATCGTGTTTTAGGTTTCTAGTTTATTATGTCAAGGCACTGTTATTACACATGTATTCAGTCACGCAATCGAAGGGGTGTAGTCACCTCGTATTGCCCCTGGTGGTCTCTCTCCATCACAATCACTTCAGCATTTCCGGGGTTCTGCACCCGCTCAAAATACTCAACGGTCCAATGGAACCAGCGCATAAGGAAGATCCTCAAGGTCATGCCATGGGTGACAATCAGTGCATTATCCGGGAAATCCTCTTTTTCAAAATCACGGTGCAGGGTTTCCATAAAAGTGCTGACCCGATCATATACATCCGCGCCTGATTCTCCATCGGGTAGACGGTAGTAAAACGGGCTATAGGCAATCCGCTCTTTGGATAGCGCGTGTGTTTCATCGGCGCTACGCAGATGTCCCCACTCCTGTTCTCTAATGCGGGGATCTTCCAGAGTTCTGACTACACGTTCGCCGAGCACATCCTCTATTTCCTCAAAGGTCTGCCTGGTGCGGTACCAGGGGGATACATAGGCACGCACGCTTTCGTTACCTACCAGATCAAGGATGGTTTTCCCGGTCATGTGCGCCTGCTGCCTGCCTGTCTCGGTTAAGTGCATAGCATAATCGGGGGTAAACTCGTGATGGTCCGGATCAGCGTTAGCCTGTGACTCTCCGTGGCGCACAAGAATTATTCTTTTCGGTTTCATTGGTTGTCACCTCCAGGCCAAACTCTACGTTCAGGTACTGGCTTCTGCTCAGATAGGCAATGAAGTTTCTGTATCGCTTTTTCGCCTCTCAGGATTTGCCTTGATTCCAGGTCGAAAAAGCGAAAAGCAATGTCCGGGAATTCATCCAATATTCGCATTGTTGTTTTTATTGCCCCTTTAAGTTTTGCCTCAAACACATCTTCAGGTACTACGCGGCCTTCGATTCTTTCACGAGCAAGGGTGTAATCTCTGGCAACTTGCTTATCTCTGTGGACAAACAGGATCTCTATGTTATAGCCACAACTGGCAGCTCTTGAGACGTTTTCTTTTTGCAGGCGGTAGTCAGAAAAGTTGCCATCCAAAATGAAAGACACTTTATTCTTGAAGGCGAAATCAAGAAGGTATGACACTCCCTTTGATGCAGCTCCTTGGAACAGGTTTGAGTTTGCACCGCTGTAGAATGGACAAATTTTTCTCAACGCGTCTGTACCAATAATATCCACTCTCTCCACCCTGCCAATATTTACTGCGGTTTCACTTTTGCCGGCACCCGGGCCTCCTGCCATGAAAAAAGCTTTTTTGTCCAGATTTTGCCGCACAAAAAATCTTGCGGGTAGTAAATGCTTCTGACCTTTGATGTAGGCAAGGGCATTTTCCTTGATTTCTTCTTCTGAGGCGCTACCGCCTGAATGTAGAAGCTGTTCAATTGCTTCTATTAGTTCTGCGTCACTCAAATGTTTTGGTTTCATCTTAACCCTCTGCGTTCAGGCAATGGCGGCACCTGGTCTATCTCGCACAGTTCAAGGCGGTAATGCCAATAAGACCAGGAAGTCCCATTGAATTGTCCGACCTCGGCTTGTTCTATGACCATGCGCAACACATCATTACCCACAAGGTCGGCAAGCTCCTGGGTATCCTCAAAAGTACCAATATTCATCACCTGCGCTATTACGCGCTGCGGGTACTCCACCGCTTCTTCCGGTGTTTTCCACCAGATATATTTCTTCGCGTAGGGCTTGAGAGATTCTTTGTCAACGGCATCTTTTAATTGTTGCGCGGTTGCTCCGCGCTGGTTCATAACCTCTGCAACTTTCTCGATGCTCACGGGTCTGTAGTCGTTGGCATCCACGCCTACATCCATGCTCAGCCCTACCCCTTGCATGGAACCATGCACATGCCCGAACAAGTGCCAACTTCCATAATGGCTCTGCGGCCATACGAGATGGGGATAGTGGCTGAGCCACAGAACCTTGCCCTGCCATTTTAGGCGCATTACCTGATGGACTTCCAGCCAACCCTCCTTGGTGTTTTTAAGGCGGTCGTGGTTACCCAGGATGAGGATATGCTTGCCCTTGAGCCGGCTTAGGTATTTTCCGTGGTTCCAGAACGAAAAGTCCCCTAAGTGATACACGGTATCTTTCGGGCGTACCACGGCATTGTGGCGCTCGATGATTGTCTGGTCCATCTCTTCGATGGAATCGAAGGGGCGCTTGCAATACTGCATGATTTTTGTATGGCCGAAATGCTCATCGGCGGTGAAATAGATAGCCATAGCTCTAAAGTGATACTCCTTTGAATACCATTACAGCAACCCTGCTTTAACTCCTGCCCAGGCGATGGTGAAGAACAGCGTACCGACTGCAATATAGGATACGCAGTTTCGGCGATACTCTTTTCTCAACCTCAGGATCTCCTCCTGAACGCTTTTCCGAATCGATCTCTGGGCATTGATCTTCAGTTTGTGATGATAATTATCCAGATCCAGATATATGTTTTGGGCGTGGACGAATAATGAATCGGTTTCCGATTCTGCAAGTTTTTTTACCTTGCTAATAGTCTCCGCGATATTTGTTGATATCTGATCACTGATGCGTTCGGGAATCTCTTTGTACAAAGTCAAATAGTACTCCAGTCCCACCAGTATCACCCACAGAGTATCATCATCTTCAAGGTCAAAATTGCGCTGCAGATCGTGGAACACCTCCCGCTCCTGGGCAGTTGGTTCCCGCCCCATCCAGTCTTCAAATTTTTGCAGCGGGGTCCTGGTATTGCTATTGTACATGTAAGCATGGTTTTCTACGTACGCTGTTTCATCCACGTATTCTTCTTCAAAATCGACATCATCAAGCTCGTCGAAGATGTCGATCTCTGCCTGCCTGCTTGATCCAACTGCATGATTACTCATATATCCTCCTGTTTCACAGCCAAAACTCATTCCTCAATACACAATCTGATAAGCCCTGCGTAGCCAGCGCTCCAGCTCGACGCGCACGGAATATTGCAAGCCCTTGCACATGGTATACGGCTCGCGGATCACATCCACGACCCGGTGATGCAATTCGGGGAGAAACACCTCCCTGCCGTTATATTGTTCCAGAAGTTGCTGGCGGGTATTGCTTTTGTTCCAGAGCTGAAACTGCTCCTGCTTACCGAAGAATCCGTTCAATACGACAGTAAGATCTGCTCTCTGGCCCAGGGGCGATTCCATAAATTCTTTCAGGAGAATTATTGAATCCTTGTTACGGTTGATCGGCCAGTACACCTTCAATTCATGCCCCAGATCTGCGAGCAAATCAGACAGATACTGCCCTTCGGTTTCTATGTGATTGCCAACCCCGGCCGGAAGGGAAACAACCACATTTTTGTCGCGATTCTGCTCCAGCAGATCTGCCAGTTCCATCCACCCGTCGTGGCTTTTTAGGTTGATTTCCTCAACCTGGATATATTTGCCAAACAGCCTGGAAACGTCCGGATTTCTGGTATCAGATTCCACCAGAATTGTGCTTTGTTCCTGACTGCTTGCGATCCGATAATCCAGCAGTACCTGCGCCACCATGGACTTGCCTACGCCGCCCTTATCTCCGTGTATCATTGTGAGCATGCCATTTCTCCTTTCACTTTTTTTAAAGTTCTTCGTCCCGGATATCGCGCACAAAGTCATTTTCCTTTTTGGTGCTTACCGGATTGTTTTTTTGTCCCGTATCAGTGCCATTTTCTCGTTTGCTAATTTTGACGTTAATCCGCCCCAGCACATCGGATAATTCTGAAATCTTTTCTCTGAATTGCGGATAATCCTGGAAGATCTGATGCTCTGGATCTTCCCTAAATATCGCCACCCCTATCTCACCTGCTGCGCGGGTGGCATCTGCGATTACTCCTTTTTCAAAAAATCTCAATTCGTTGCGGATATCTTTGAGTGTCTTGTTTTTGATTCTGCTCTCGATGCTCTTTTTTCTGCTCATCTTCAGTGTCCTTTCGATTCTCTCCTGGTCTATTCTCAAAACCGCCTTCCCTCCCGTCTATATTTGTTTTTGTGCGTTGATATTTAATATTGACTGTGTATATTCTTGATCAACGCATTGATAATGTCAACACGAAAAAACCACTTTTTGTTAAGCAGGCAGAATTTAAAGAGTGCTGTCCAACGAGACATTGAGGTGAATGCCACACAGAAGAGCATGGATATGGCGTTCGCCTGCGCTCACTTTATTGAGCACGGCTGCGGTCCACTTTGTGAACCTTTGCCCTGCTCCACACATCTGAACCCGGCGGGCGCTCCTAAAGATGGCAAACACCTGAAATGCTATGGCTTTCAGAAATGTCTGTGACGCAGGATTGCGGTATTCACGCGCTTTGGAACGGGTACAGTTTTTTCACCACATAGGGAGATAAATATGGTCAGCGGGATCACGGTTAAGGCAGGCAGGATTGAGAGTTATTACGCCAGGGATGATTACTATTTTCCTGTGGAGCAGGACACTATTGAGGTGTTGGGAAACGGGAATAAACTCTTCGGTTTTGAGCATCTGAATGTGTCCAAACGCGAAGCTTTTTCGCACTTGGTTAAGGACCGGGAAGTGAAAGCCTTTGACCTGACCTTCAGCGCACCCAAGAGTGTTTCAATTTTGTTTGCCGTAGGGGATAAACAGATCAGTGATGCTGCGGTAAGTGCACACCGCAATGCGTGCAATGCGGTACTCAAATACATTGAAGATAACGCCTTCTTTCGGGGGGTAAAAAAGGAACGCGGGGTTACCCATTCTTATCAGGCAAAGGGGATGATTGCCCTTCCCATTCTCCACTCACTTAGTCGATCCAATGATCCCCTCTTGCACAGTCATTGTCTGATAGCCAATGCGTGCATTATTGACGGAGAAGAGCAGGTGCGCGCAGTGGATTTTCGCTACTTCTATCGGAATCAAAAGCACTTTGATCTGGTGTACAAAGCTGCGCTTAGATCAGAGCTGGAACAGCGGGGAATCCGAACCCGAAATACCGAAGATGGTTTCGAGGTTGGGGCAATCGATCGCGCACAGATTGAGGGGTTCTCGAAACGCTACGCTGAGATCGCTGCCAACCTTGCTGACAGGGGTCTTTGCCGCAAGGATGCCTCAGCAAAACAGCGCCAGGATGCATGCCTTAAAAACCGGAAACGCAAAGTAGACATAGACCCGGAACTGCTGCGTCTAGAGTGGCGAGAAACTGCTCAGGATCTGGGGGTAAAGATATGCATGGAAGAAGCGAGCAGCGGTACACATACCATGGGTAATATCGAGATCAATGCGGACATGGAGAATAAAGTAAAAGAGATTATCCGGGCCGCTCTGGATGAATATCTGGACATAAGTGCGCTTACTACGCGCAAGGAGATGGTTGCGGCAGTTCTTAAATATGCCGGGACTCTTAAACACAACAGTATCTCTACCCCCTGCCCTGTTGTTAACCATGCAGATGTCCTGAAACACCTGCCCTGGTTTTTACAAAAATATGCACTGATCCGCCTTCCCGGTCAGGATAACTTTGAAGGTGACTATCAGCATGAACAGCTTGTGCAGGTAAAGCACCTGCGCGCTGAAACACAGAACCGGGAGTTTCTGCGCCAGGGCAAGGAGTTGTTTCTCCCTGCAGATGAAGATGATGTAGAAGCGCGTCTAATGCACGCAACCAGGAACCTGTTTCCGTTCTCTTTTGAAGGGGAACAGAGAGATGCAGCGCTGGGGATTCTTAAGGCATGTGATTTTATCACCGGGGTGCAGGGCGATCCGGGAACGGGTAAGACCACCATGCTGCTTGCTGTGGCGCAGACTCTGGGACGTGAGCGCATTACAGGTCTTTGTGTAAGCGGGGATGCGGCAAAGAAGCTGGGTGATGAAACGGGCTTGAAGTGCAATACCGTGGCTCAGTTTCTGATTGATGTGCGCAACTATGCGCGAGCCAGAGAAGAAGGTAATAGCAGAACCCTGGCGCGCCTTGCACATATTGGCCGTATTAAACGCGGCGATCTTATTGTGGTGGATGAAGCATCTATGCTCGGTTCTATTCAGGCCAACGAGTTATGTCATGCGGCGAAGTTGTTCGGAGCCCGGATTGTACTGATTGGGGACAGGAATCAGTTGCCGGGGGTGTCTGCAGGCAAGCCGTTTGAAACCTGGCAGGATGAAGGGATGCAGACCTGGACGCTGCAGCAGATACGCAGACAGAGAAATGCTGCTGAGCTGGCAGCAGTGGAGGCTATCACCCGCCACGATGATGTACACAGGGCGGTAGGAATCCTTCAGGAGAGTGAGGCGGTCTCTGCGACCCCCAATGCAGATGAACGCACCCGGAAAGTGGTGGCTGAGTATATGGAGTATTTCAGGGATTCAAACACCCCTGCCCTGCTGATAACCGGAACCAACAAGAGCAAGGACACGTTCAACGACCTGATTCGTGAGCACCTGCTTGATGCCGGGATATTATCATCCGAAGGGGAAACATTCACTGTCTCGAATGCGCGTGGGCATGAGAAGGAGAAGGAGTTTGCCTGCGGGGAGCGGATTGTGTTCCTGAAAAATGAATCCCGCGAGGTTCAGTTTACCGATAGAGACGGCAGGTCTGTCAGCAAAGGAGCGCAGAAGGTATTTAACGGCTCGCAGGCTGTAATCGATGAGATCAGTGAGGATGGAGATATCTTGGCGTGTCTGGTGGATGAGGAAGGGAGAAGAACCGAACGCTATGTGCGCTGGAATGTGACAAGCTATCCGTACTTTGATTACAGCTATGCGCTCTCGACCTATAAAAGCCAGGGACAGTCTGTTGAACGCCTGGTTATGTACCACGCCCCTTCCGATTCTCCTATTTTGAGCAAAAACGAGTTTCTGGTGGGGATCTCCCGGAATAAAAATAATGTCATGGTCTATACCGACAACCGCGACAAGATGCTCACCAGGGCTTCGCAGTGGGCGCATAAGGATAGTCCCCTGCGGCTGTTTAATACGGGGATACAAAAGGAAGTTGGTGCCTCAGACTGGGTACGGGATCTCGGCGCAGTTGTAGAAAAGCGTAATCGGGCTGAAGATGAGATCATGCAGAAGCGCGCAGCACTGGTGCGTGAGTATAGGATGTTTTCCAAGGCGCCTAAGATTGAGCGCAATAAAGTCAATGATGCCCTGAGTTCGATCCGAGAGGTGTTTCATTCGGGGATCCGCCGGTGCAGACAAAATTGCCCCGGCATAAATGCCTTAAGCGAACTGGAGCAGCAGGCGCTGGATGCTGTGGATCGCTGGATGGAACAGTCAGCGCAGGAGAGCATTAAGTTCGGAGGAGATAAAAGCCCGGCGCGTTTTACGAATCACTACCGGCGCCAGAATAAAATCGATGCAGAGTTTGCAGCCCTGATTACAAAAATGCAGGGCAAAAGGGAGTTAAGCAGACAAACAACTCAGGCAGTTACAGACCTTGTTAAAATCAGTCAGACACCCATTTTTGATGCCAGGATAAACAGTGTTCAACGTCACGGTATCCAGCCTGTGCAGACACATACACAGAAAAGAGTAGCTGCGGCGGAACCATTACCGGAACCATTACCGGAACCATTACCGGAACCATTACCGGAACCATTACCGGAACCATTACCGGAACCATTACCGGAACCATTACCGGAACCATTACCGGAACCATTACCGGAACCGTTATCTGAACCGTTATCTGAACCGTTATCTGAACCGTTATCTGAACCGTTATCTGAACCGTTATCTGAACCGTTATCTGAACCGTTATCTGAACCGTTATCTGAACCGTTTAAACAGACAGAAAATTTAAGCGAAGAGCAGGAATCAACTGAATGGGATGACTCTCCTTCTCCGGGGATGTGACGAGGCAGGATGGACTATATGCCATACAGACGTTACCCGGCAGATGCGCTGTATCACAATCAATCAATTCATATTTTCAAGTTTCGGCAAAGCGTATCCATAGATTGATATTGATATTAAATGCACTTGATACTACCCTGCACTATTGTAAATGAAATCATTTGATGCAATGTGAAACTACATTGCATCATTTGAAACCAAATGATGTCATTTTGTCGGTTCACATATCCGGCAGGTGAGAAGGTTTTAGCTACTATAACTTGAGGAATAGGCGGGGATGAGGGGCGAAGATATTATCCAGGAACCTGAATTAAAGCTTTTAATCCGGGAGATTCAGGATCTTAAGCTTACCTTTGAAGAAATACAGGCTCCCCTGCCCGATTCTCCGGAATACGCGGCTATCGCCGCCAATCCTAGTAACTACCCTGGTGCTTTGCCAGAGGGGATTTCAGTTCCTGATAAAATTCGGGGAAAAACAGAGCAGTTTTTATGTGTGGTTGAACGGCCTGGGCAATGGAAGCGGTATCTGGTTACGCAGAAGAAAGTTCTTCGTGTCATGTCTCCCTACGGATGCACGAAGCTGTGCAAGGACCTGGGGTTAAAAGGTGTTATTCTGAGGCTGAATAACCTCCCGTCTTGTTAGCAATTTATTTAAACTCCCATTCTCGAAGCGTTTTTCCGCCAATTTTCGGTTCCGTATTCCATTCAGTCTTTGATTTACGAGAGTATTCCTTCATCTGACGTGCCTGCTTCTGTTGCGCTTGCTGAACAAGCTCACCACCTATTTTTGTCAATCTGTCAAAAAACCCATGTTATTTCTCCTTTACTTGCTAACGCCTCGCATAAACGGCCAACCCACAAGCGTAGCTAGTGGGTTGACCCGACTGGATGCACTTGTTTAGGCGGCACCTGCGAAATACCTCGACTTAAGATACTGGCGGTATGCCTCTGAACCTGAAACCGAATACTCAAATTGATCCAGTAGCGATTGATATGAAATTGCTTGGAACTTCAATTCCGTACCAACGGCCAGTGCAAATTCTCGGATTTCATGCCAATGCACCTCGCCCTCGGGACAGTTGGCATCGAAAAATATGTAGAACAGGCGGAAGTGTGTGCCGACGCCGGTTGCAAGACCAAGCGCATGTTTGAGAAGCTGCGCCACATCAAGATACCGGAAGGTAGTTAAGCCGTCCCTAATCTATTCCGCTAGTGCCTGACACTTCGGCAATGATACCAAGCTCCAGACGCCGGGGTCTTCAGGGAAGTACTTCCCCTTGAATTGATTCTTGCTCTTCGGTTTCGGCGTGAGCCACTCGGTGAACTTACTCTCTATGCCGATGATCTCTCCATCGGGGAGACCAAGCGTGACATCAAGATTGGGCGGATTCCCGGGCAACCCGGTTGGATATTGCGCTTCAAATCTGACCCGGCAACCAGCGGGACTCTGGATGCCCAAGGCTTCAAGGAGCGGGCCATTTGAGTTCGCCACCCACCAATCAAAGAAATTAACTGCCAGCGCCGAGGAGGAATGCAAAGCCCTCATCTTGGCTGGATATCTCGCAGTATCTACCAGCTCCGCCCCACTGCCCTGATCGAACGAGGTTTTTGTTTCAGGATTCATCGACTGAAACAGGTTCGCTTCATAGGTTGGCAAATAACCTTTTTCATCTGACTTAAGACCCACGCTTTTTGCCCAGGCTCGCTGATTTCGGAGGATTTCGGATTTCTTCGACATGCCAGGATTGTACGACCTCTCAGTACCACCTCACGCTACCAATAACCCGCAGCCCAAAGCAGAGCGACTAAGGAGCGTGGCTTTTGGTTGTCAGCGCTGATGGGCTTATTATGGACCATTTATGAACTCGACCATCCTCGCAAAGCCCTTTTCACCAGAATACTCAGCGAGCTCAGCACTTTTTCTCGCCAGCACTATGTATCCAGCTTGATCCTTTCGGCTGGCTGGTTGCTCTGCGTGGTCAAGAAACACGCTGAACGGCATGTACCATTTGGAGTCGGCAAGGATATAAGCTATATAGACGTTCTTTGCGCTGTATGCGGCTATTTCTTTACCTGTGAAAAAGATATTCTGTTCTTTTTCCTTGTATTTCACTTGAACTGGTACTGTCTTCGAGAAATCTTTGCGGGATGCAAGTAGGTCAACCCCGATATCGACCAAGGGAAGTGAAACCACTAGACCGGCCCCCGTCAGTTCGCTTGCTACTTCAAGCTCGTGCTTCACTCCTATCAGGAGATTCTCGCTCATCCTTTCCCCTCCATCGAATAACGCCCTAGATAAGCTGCCGGTGTGGTGCGTAGCGTAGTACCGTTCACTAACAATCTTGATTTTATTGAAATAAAGAAAAAAGCATAACTTTAAAAACATTCAATACTGACCACAATTCAAGACCGTCTCTCATTTCCCCATCTGCTTAATCACCACATACACCGCATCCTGCCATTGCTCGTGGGTAATATCGAACTGAGCACAATGATCTTCGTGCTTGTCAGCATAAACCATCTCTACAACATCTCTGAATTCAAAGTTGTCAATGCAGTACTGCGCAAATCCTCTGGCGTTGGATGGTAGGTCTTTCAGGGTTATAAGCATGATATTGTTTCTCTATTTTATATGCACAGTTAATCCATGATCTGAAAAATCTTAAACCTACACCCAACCCTCTCTTAAGTGCAATAATTCTAATAATAAAACTGATATGTAATGAACTATGTGGAACAGAGGTTTCTCCCTCAAGTCATTTCACGTTCTGCCTTTCTCTGCTTGACTCTGTTCCACTTCTGTTCCTATAGTGTCAGCGTTTCATTATCGTTTCACTTCGCGTTTACCCCTTACCATGGCAACAGAAGGAGAGAATATGGCTTTGACAACCAAGCAGGAGAAGGTGTTTCGCTTTGTAGCGGAATCTATAGAGCAGAAGAACATCAGCCCGTCCATCCGGGACATTGCTGCAGGAATTGGCTCGTCCTCAATTAACGGGGTGCACAAGATGGTGCAGACCCTGATTATCCGAGGATTTCTCGCGCGCAACAAAGATGGACTGTTGGTGCTGGGGGATGCGGCTGAGCAGATGCCATCGACTACCTCCCTGCCTTTGCTCGGCTACATCAGTGCAGGCCTGCCTATGGAAGAATCCGAAGGCGAGGAACACATTGACCTTGGCAACCTGCTTCTGGGACCGGAGCATTATCTGCTCAAGGCAAATGGTGATTCCATGCAGGAAGATGGGATCCTTGATGGTGCTCTGGTGGTGGTCAAACCCGCCAAACAGTTGCGGAATGGAGAATTGGTTGTAGCCCTGGTGGATAACACAGCCACGACCTTGAAGCGCCTGTTCCACGAAAAGGATGGTAAAATACGCCTCCAGCCAGCGAACTCGGACTACCTGCCCCAGTTCTATACTACAGATCGTGTCGTCGTCCAAGGTACGGTTGTAGGCGTGGTGAGTCACCTGCAGGGTGCAGCGTAGGGTAGTCTTTGTATGCCCGTCTTTGCCCTGGTGGACTGCAACAACTTCTATGTCAGCTGTGAGAGACTTTTTCGCCCGGATTTGAGAAGAAGACGCGTAGTGGTGCTGTCGAACAATGATGGCTGCGTCGTTGCCAGATCCCAGGAGGTAAAGGCTCTGGGGATCAAGATGGGCACCCCTGTCTTCCAGATCCGTCATCTCATAGAGCAGCACGGCATTGTCACGTTCTCCTCGAACTATGAGCTGTATGCGGATATTTCCAACCGGGTCATGAGTGTACTGGAGGAGTTCTCGCCCCATGTAGAGATCTACTCCATTGATGAAGCATTTCTCGACTTAAGCGGAATGCAGGATATAGAGGAGTATGGAAGAAGAATAAAAGATACCGTAATGCGCTATCTGCGTATGCCGGTGTGTGTCGGCATTGGACCGACAAAGACCCTTGCCAAGGCAGCCAACTGGGGAGCCAAACATTACCCGGCCGTTAAGGGAGTGGTGGATCTGTCTGATCCAAAGAGACAGAAGCGCCTTCTTAATATCATGCCGGTGGAAGATGTGTGGGGAGTGGGACGCAGACACGCCAAGCGCCTGCACAACATGCAGATCGATACTGCTCTGAAGCTGGCCCAGACCAAACCCAAAACCATTCGCCAGAAGTTCTCCGTGGTGCTGGAGCGCACCGTGTACGAGCTGAACGGTACATCCTGTATCCCCCTGGAAGAGATATCCCCACCGCAAAAGCAGATGGTGTGTTCACGCTCCTTTGCAGAGCGTATTACCGAGTTTGATCACATGCGCGAGGCTGTGTGTGAATTCACCGCCCGGGCTGCAGCCAAGCTCAGATCCCGAAAACAGAAAGCCTCCTCGCTGTGTGTGTTCATCCGCACCAGCCCCTTTGATAAATACCATCCCTACTACAGCAACAGCTCTCAGGGCAGTTTCTTTGAGGCTACCAGTGACACCCTGAAGATGGTAGCCCTAGCGGGCAAGCTCCTAGAGAATGTCTGGAAGGATGATCAGCGCTACGCCAAGGCCGGGGTTATGCTCTCAGACCTGTGTCCGGAAGATGAAGTACAGAAAAACCTCCTCTTCGATGAACAGGACACGGAGAAAAGCCGGAACCTGATGCAGGCCATGGATAAGATCAACCACTCCGGTCTGGGCAAGGTGTATCTGGGCAGCCAGCGCAAAGAAAAAGAGTGGTTTATGAAACGCGAGCTGCTCTCACCGCGCTACACCACTCGCTGGGAGGATATTCCGGTGGTGGAGTGAGTAGGAGGAATTTTCGGCTGGCAGAGCTTTATCGGCCTCCAAATCCAACTATCTATAAAAACTTACTAGGGTCAGAAAACAGGAATTATCCGTCGGGATTTTTGTTTCTCAAGATCTTCTTTTCACTTGAGATGCATCAGCCCTAGTACTTCTGACAAAGCTGATGCATCTCTTTTGCAAAAAAAATTAAATATTAATTGAAACAAACTTACGTTGTAAAATAAATATGGTCAGCTACAGCATCGGCTCCATCAATTAAATGATTTCTCCAGCCATCCAATTCTTCTGCAGATATAATAGATTCTCCATCTTCGTCACAATCGTATATATCACCAGCACCTTCAAAACATTCGGCAATTATACCATCGACTCCAAAACTAGAAAAATTATGCAGAACCGGCCATACCATGAAAGATTCTTCATCCAGGTCCCAGGCAATATTTTTTCTTCCCGCCAACAGCTGATAAAGCTCTCCATTTTCCAAATTATAGACAAACTCTTTATATTTTTTTTCAATACTTTTCTTCATATTAACACAATTTCCTTTTGAAAATAAAAATTTACATTATTTTTAGCGAATAAACCACTCGAAACAATCAATTCGGAACCAATATCACAACACCTCCTTATTTTGAATTTTTCAACCTCTGAACACCCACCAACGAAGCTGCATGAACTGATAAAAGCTGTTATTTTCGCCTATGGCTTTCCCACGTGAACTCGATCACAAACGAAGTCTGACAAAGTCGATCATAAATTCTATTTTCGAGATATTTTCCAAGCTCGTTTGAGTTGAAATTGCTTATTAGAATAGTAGGCTTTAAGTTTTCATATCTGAGGTTGATAAGGTCAAATAAATAACCTTTTTGGTGGTTATTTAGCGGCGCTACTCCTACCTCGTCCAAAACAAGCAAATCTGCACCTCCAAACTTGAAAAGCTCGTCCTGATCAGTTCCTTCTTCCTTCTTGCTCCACTTGCTCATTATTTGACCCAGGAGTCGCGCTACAGTGACGTGCAGGGCGGTGTATCCCTGTTGCACCACCTGGGAGCATATGCAGGCGCTGAGGTGGTTTTTGCCCGTGCCAGGATTACCTAGCAACAACAGTCCGTCCCCGTTTTCTAGGGCGCTGGCAAAACTGGCAGCATATCTCGTGCAGATAGCCAGAGCTTTTTCAGCTCCTGGACAAGTCGGGCAATAATCTTCAAATCTCAGCTTCATGTATCTTTTTCCAATACCAATTTTTTGCTGGAGTTGGAGGATTTCACATCTCTTTTCCTCTCTTATCTTTTGTTCAACGTTCCTATTTCTTGCCTCATCTTCCTCAACGCGCACGCTGTACTCTTCGCGTGCACACAGTATGCAAAACCACCTTCCCGCCGCACCCGCAGCACCTGATGATGACAATCCCCTGAGCACGACTGGTCGCATCTTGCACCTATGTTTTATGCATACAGGAGAATTGTCGTTGCTAGTGCTGGGTGTGTGACATCCATGACGGGATGCGGGTTCCTCCTCCCAGTTGCCCTGGGTAGGGGTCAGCATATGTTTCATCGTCTGCGTCTGCAGGTTGTTCATGCGCACCTCCTTGTCCGCGATTTTGACTTTGGTCTGAAGATTCTGGATTTTGTTCTGAAGAAGGTTCTTCACATTCTTTTTCTTTATTATCTTTATTTACATTCTTGTTAGTTGTTGGGGGTCTGCGGCTACCCTGTGGGGGGTCTATGGGGGGTCTGTTCTCGTCCTTGCTATCGACACCGTTACCTCCGACCTCGTTAATATTGTAAATCAGTGAATTTGTTATCTTTCCTATCGTGCCGCGCTTTGTTGCCTTGAATGTTGCTAACCGTGACTCTTCGAGCTGTTTTTTTGCGGTTCGGTATTGTTGATCGGATAAGTTGAGATTCACTTTGGCATCCTGCGCGCCGAGGAAGCACTCCCCGGCCTCTAGGAATGTTCCTGATTTCTTGTCAATTCCGGGCGCGCGCCGGGCGCGGTGAGCCATTAGAGCAAACAAGGCATGTGAATTAGGGCGATACAATAAAAATGACCACAAATCTTCGTTGCCCTTGCATATCCGCACAGCTTGTACAAATCCTTCATACCCGTCTATCTTTTTACTCCCTCTCATTGCTTTATCCCCCGCCCACTGATACTATATGCTGAAAGGGTGCAGTCCGATGTAATCCCCCTGTACGCAGGGATATATTGATTGCCGTGTCCTTGTCCATGATCCCCTCTGCACGTGCCGCCAAGCTAAGTGCAGGGGGATTTTTTATTGTGTATGGAGAGATCATCAGTGAACCTCCTTCCTTGGACGCCCGCGCCTCTTCACGGCAGACGCAGCTTGAATGTTCCCAGAATCAGCGTCAGCAGTAATCGCAACTCCTTGCTTACGTGCCAGCTTGTCAAGCCAAGCGCGCCAATCCTGCTCTCTCCAAAATGGAGTATCACCAATCCGCAGCGGCGCGGGCAGCTGCCCGCGCCGCATCCTCGCATATACCCCCTCGCGGGTGCTTCCAAGTTCGGATGCCATTCTTTCTACACTTATTAAACCCATTCTGTACACCTCCGTTCTGTTAGTTTTCATACAAAATACCCCCTGATTTGGCTGTTTTCAACAAAATTTGGCGCATCGAGACACACAGTTAATTGACTTTTCTGTACACCATGCCTTAAGATAAGTCGCAAGTAAGTAATTGGACGCAGGTGCATCAGGAATTGGAGGGGAGAACATGGCAAGATCAAAAAGAAAACCAGGAGAAAAGGACAGAACTCTGCTTTGGTATAAATTAACCCTCAAAAGCATGATCAAGATCGGGACCGTTTCTTCAACAGAAACAGGTGGCAGGAAACTCGGAGAAGTGCTTGCTAGTAAAGCCGCAGAACTAGATTTGCCGTGGAAAGGGTGTCGGGAACACCTTGGTAGCCCTGAAGCTTGGCGGTGGTATCAATGCGGACGCAGTACACCTGGCCCAAAAACGCGCAGGGCTCTCGATATTTTACTTTCTAAACTGCGCCAGCAAAAAATCGGATGGGTTGTGTCTGGAAGCGGCGAAGTCGAACTTGCCCCCGCGTGGGTATGGCCCATCTCTGAAACCAAATTTTTGAGCAAATCTGACATAAAATTTTGTGCAGAATTTGAAAGTAATTTTTGGCACAAAATCGACTTCAGCGGCGAAAGCGTACCTTGCCTGAGTCATTATTATGGGGGTATTAAAAACTACCCTGGCCCTGATTGTAAGACAAACTGGCCCCCGAGGATCGTGTTGCCTCTCGACATTGCCAAGTCACTCCCCTTTGAAACAGGATCTCCGTTCCCTCATCTCTTTACTAAACTGCCTAAATTCATCGAAAACAGTGAGTCACAAGACCAAGAGCCAGAACTCCTGAGCAGTTTCATCGCATGGTCAAAGTCCTATTTGTGCATGTATGCGGATGGTGAAGAATGGTATCAGCGCCTTCAAACATTACCTGGCTCACCTTTTTACCTGGGATCTGTGATTGCTTATGTGGGAGTTAAAATTCTTGAAGATAACGTTTTGGCTTTATCCGAAAAAAAACTACAGGAAGAGATTCGCTATCATCTCCCGTCACAAAATAGTCACATTTCCAGTGACGGCAAATGACTGCAGATGTTTTTATGTACACAAATTCGTCACACTGAACTGTGACAGGAGGGCTTTTACAAAAAAATAGGGTTTTCAGTATGTATTGTAAACTACTGAAAACCCTAAGGGATTTGGAGCGGGAAACGAGGCTCGAACTCGCGACATTCAGCTTGGGAAGCTGACACTCTACCAACTGAGTTATTCCCGCTTATTTAGTGTGCTTCAGCCAGATAGTTACTATGGCATGCAGGAGCGGAGTATATGAAAAGGCGCACGTGCTTGTCAATCTTTTTAACGTGCCTTTTTCCGCCCTACAATTCCCATAATTTACTTATGCGGGGCACCATGAGCGTAAGGTGTTGATCTCCTCGGCCCAGCGTTCTGGCTCCGGGGTTTCGAGTATCAGCGGAATATTGTCGAAACGACTATCCTGCATAATATATTTAAAGCAATCCCACCCGATACTCCCCTCGCCCAACGGTGCATGACGGTCTACCCTGCTGCCGCATTCTTTTTTGGAGTCGTTCAGGTGCATCCCTTTGAGATATTCAAACCCGACGATGGCGTCAAATTCGGCAAAGGTTTTTTCACACGCAGCGGTTGAACTTAAATCGTAACCGGCGGCAAAGGTGTGACACGTATCGATACATACGCCAATACGCTTCTTGTCTTCAACTTGGCGGATTATTTCGGCTAAATGCTCAAAACTGTAGCCTACGTTGCTCCCCTGCCCTGCGGTGTTTTCTACCACCACGATTACATCTTCACCCGCACCCAGGGCCATGTTTACCGATGCGGCAATAGTGCTCAGGCAGGTACTTTCATCCACTAGCTTCAGGTGACTTCCGGGATGAAAGTTCAGGTATATCAACCCCAGTTGATCACAGCGCTGCATTTCATCCATAAACGCGCTGCGCGAGCGCTCAAGCTTCTCCTCCTCGGGATGGCCCAAATTAATCAGATAGCTGTCGTGGGGTAAAATCTGCTGTGGGGTAAAGCCAAGCTCTGCGCACTTTTCTTTGAATTTAGCTATTTCAGCACTACTCAAATCCTTGGCGTACCAGCGCTTCTGATTTTTGGTAAACAGAGCGAACGCGTTGGCACCGATCTGTGCTGCATTTTCTGGGGCATTAAATACCCCCCCTGCTGCACTTACGTGCGCACCTATGTATTTCATGTCAGGCTGATATCCTTATGGAATAGAAAGTTTTTTTATTGCAACGCCTGCTTCAGCTGGCGTTTAAGATACGGACGCTGCGTATTGCGCAGATGCTGCGTATCTAGATATTCACCCAAAGTGCGGACTTCGAACATAACTCGCAACTCACGGTTCTCCTTAATTACATTACCGTTGCAGATAACTTCATACTTCAATACAGGGGGCGCATTATTTAGCACAACCAAATCAACTGGAACCAAGCCCCCAAGCCGCTGCAGTTGCTCCAGTAGTAGCAGGCGCAACATGAACATATCTTCGCGCTCTTGCACAAACACCGCAATATCAATATCACTCAGCGGCCCGGTCACCCCCTGCGCCTGTGAGCCGAAGAGGTACGCAAATTCCACCTGCGGCATACTGTTCAGCACAGCCTGTATGTTGTTGAGTATTTGCTGGGTCTGGGAATTCATAATTTAAGCAACTTGAGCATTTCGCACCTCTTCCATGTGTGCCTGCAGGACACTTTCGCGAGGCAGCCAACTAAAAAGCACACGCCTGCCCCCTTGATTTTGTGGCCTGATCTTCTAGTATCAATACAGGCTCCATTTTATACATATACCCACAACTTACAATAATTACTAAAACATGTACCCCTAGCTATGTTTGTTAAGCATAACGACAGACGATATAGGAGGATTACCCATGCTTGTTGGATTAGATATGGGAGGAACGCATATCGATGGTGCAATTATTGATAATAAAAAAATAGTCAAAGCGTTAAAAAACATCACCGATAGAGATGATCTATTTAAAACTATCTGGACGACATTAAAAGAGCTGTTAGAAGGTATTGATAAAAGCAAAATATCTAGAATAAATTTAAGCACCACCGTGTCCACCAACGCAATCGTTGAAAAAAAAGTATCAACGGTCGGAATGATTGTTCAAAGTGGCCCCGGCATGAATTATGATTTTGGCGATGCCAGTGATCAGTTGGCCTTTATCAGTGGGTATATTGACCATCGTGGAACTGTAGTAAAAGAAATAGAGCAAAATGAAATATTCAGCATAAGAAGTGATTTTACTGCAAACAACATCGAATCAGTAGGAATTGTAAGTAAGTTTTCCACTAGGAATCCAGGGCACGAAAAACAAATTTCAGAACTGCTGGGTGATGATTTTGACAGCATAACGATGGGGCATAGTCTCTCAGGCAAATTAAATTTTCCACGCCGCGTCCATACTACGTATTTAAATGCAGCGGTCACTCGAACCTTTAACGATTTTGCCATAAATATTGAAAAATCACTTAAAGAAGAAGGGATAGATGTCCCGGTTTATATATTAAAAGCCGATGGTGGTACCATGGATTTAGAAACGGCAAAAAAAAAGTCAGTCGAAACAATTCTTTCTGGGCCTGCCGCCAGCATCATGGGCCTTAGTGCGTTTTTTTCTGAAAGTGAAGATGGTGTGCTTTTAGATATTGGTGGCACCACCACTGATATCTTTTTTGTAGCAGATGGGGTCCAATTATTTGAACCACTTGGAGCAACTATTGACACCCACAAGACCTTAATCAGGGCCATTTATTCCGCATCGATTGGCCTTGGTGGCGACAGCTACGCTAGGGTTGAAGACAATCGACTTAAAATTGGACCCCAGAGAATGGGCGCCCCTATTGCTTTTGGAGGCGATTATCTTACCCCTACGGATGCCATGGTAATATTAGGCAAACTCGATGGAGGAAATAAAGACAAAGTCGCCCTGGCTATGGATAAGTTTGCCCAAGAGCTAAATTTAGACACAAAAGCTGCCGCCCATAAAATCCTGGATGAAATGGCTAGCTCAATCAAAGAAAAAGTAGATGCCTTGTTACAAGAGATAAATTCTCACCCAGTCTACACCATTAAAGAACTCCTCGAAGACGCAAAAATAGAGCCAAAATTTGTTAATATTATTGGTGGGCCAGCCAAGATATTAGCCCCACTGTTAGGAGACAAATTTAAACTTAAAGTTAAATATCCAACCAGATATGCCGTTGCAAATGCAGTTGGCGCTGCACTGGCCAAACCAACGCTGGAAATTAACCTGCATGCGGATACCGAGCGTCGGGTTTTATCCGTACCAGAGGTGGAGATATATGAAAAAATTGAGCGAAATTACACGCTAAGCATGGCTGAAGGTCGAGCCTTAAAGATCGTTAGAGATGGAGCCATGAAACTCGGAGGCGCTAAGGATGACATTGGAGTTGAAATCGTTGAATCCAGTAGCTTCAATATGCTTAGAGGATTTTCAGAGGCGTCCAAAAATATCAGAGTCAGAGCGCAAATAACCCCAGGACTAATCTATGCTCTAAAGGGAGAAGATTAAATGTTTAAAGCCAAAAACAAATTAGGCCTGGTGTTCTTTCCCGCTTTTGACTGGGCCATTTCAAAAACACATCCCGAGCGTGAAGAACGATTGTTATATACGCAAGATCAACTATTTGAAGAAGGAATTCAAGATGTTGAAGGGATCTATTTCTTCAACCCAATCGTTGCAACTGAAAAGGATATTCAACGCGTCCACTTCGCAGTCCCCGATGTAGCTAGCCAGCTTACCCAATCACATTTTATTGCCGTTGGCGGAGCCATTAGAGCCTATCAGGCGGTAATGAAAAAAGAAGTAGATAAATCATTTGCCCTAGTTAGACCACCAGGACACCATGCCCACCGGGTTGTATATGGCGATAGAGGCTTCTGTATTGTCAATGTTGAGGCGGTAGCGCTGGAGCGCATCAGACAAGATTATGGTGATTTAAAAGTGGCCATTGTGGACACGGATGCCCACCATGGTGATGGTACCCAAGATATTTATTGGAATGATAAAAATACACTTTTCATTTCATTCCACCAAGATGGAAGAAGCCTCTTCCCAGGCACGGGAACAATGGAAGAGTTTGGTGGACCCTCAGCATATGGGTATAATATTAATATTCCACTTCCGCCCGGAACGGGAGAAGAAGGATTTTTGCATATCCTTGAACATGTTGTAATGCCTATCTTGGAAGATTACAAACCTGATTTAATTATAAACTCCGCTGGGCAGGATAATCATTACAGTGATCCACTGACCAATATGAATTTTACCGCGCAAGGCTATGCAAAATTAAATGCACGCTTAAATCCAGATATGGCAGTCCTTGAGGGGGGCTATTCTATTGAGGGAGCACTGCCCTATATTAACCTAGGAATTATTTTAGCTATGGCTGGGCTCGACTACTCACAGGTGTTTGAGCCGGATTACGATGCAGAAAAGCTGAAACAAATCCCTGCTATTACCAAGCATATAGAAGAGTTGGCAGAAGCTGTGTATACGCGCTGGCAGGAGAAAGACGCCTTGGCAAAAGAAAATTTTGCCCATAAAAGACACGTAACAAGGGAAAGGCAAGTTTACTACGACACCGCTGGAATCTTGGAACACCAAGTTCAAACGTTTACTATTTGTGAAGATTGCGCTGGCGTCAATACCATTGATTCAAGCAGTGATAGACGCGATCATGTTTTTGCGATTACACTTCCAAGAAACTCGTGCCAACAGTGTATTGAAAAAGGCTATGCAATGTATGAGAGTAAAAGCCGACATACCTACACCAATATTTATCTACAGGACCGAGTCACGGATAAATACCTGTCTAAATAAAACACGGCTAAGTTCGCGGGTGTTCATTTTCAAAGGCATTCTACAGCTTATCTAATTTTTAACCTTGTAATCCACGCTCAATTTTCCATTTCCAACTGAGGCAAAACAAATACGCCGCCGACAAATGCGCTATCACGGGCCCCGTCCGCGATATCAAACATACTGTTTCAGCAACTTCTGCGCTTCAGACCATACCATATCCACACTGATGTCGCGAATACACGCTGCTCCGTAGGGGCATGGCGGCGTAGTCCCAAATTGCGTACAAGGGGAGCACTTCAGTTCAAGATTCACTATATGGCAATCCGGCGCGCGGGGTGCCCATTTTTCCGCAATACCAGGCCCGAACAACGCCACCATCGGGCAGCCCACTGCAGTGCCAAGATGCATTACCCCAGAATCACCGCTGACAAGCAGTTTGGCTCGCTTCAGTACCGCTGCAGTCTGCTTAATGGTTGTCTTACCCGCTAGGTTGGTCCCTTTCAAACCTGCAACAATGGCCTCTCCCCTGC
>Ga0265295_1000418_pt1 | contig 86384 bp, 76 predicted proteins | sample Munlansysbiofilm_FD_192503 | JGI IMG/M metagenome (GOLD analysis project Ga0265295, IMG submission 192503) | Leachate microbial communities from a municipal landfill in Southern Ontario, Canada - Methane capture system biofilm | ecosystem: Engineered > Solid waste > Landfill > Unclassified ... | reverse complement strand
GTCAAAGATCGTCGCATGTAGCGGAACCCAGGAGGCCGTTTTTAGTTCACGCCACAATTCATGCCCCCGAATTCGCCCCTCAGAAAGGGGAAACCCGAGGTACGGGGGAAGAGCTCACGGATTCAGGCGTAGGCATCGCGTTCGATGATTTCAGACTGATCTATCATGGAATTGTAGTTTAAAAGCGTTATTTTTGACGTCAAAGACTTATTCATGATCGGATTTCGGCTTATGAACCGGATGAAGTCATGTCATTATTGACCATACTCAGTCTCTTATTCAAGAAAGGCCAGCAAACAAACGTTTTTCAAGAAGGTCGCAGAGGATATGAATGATAGTCACATGGGCCTCTTGTATATGCGGTGTGAAATTTACAGGTACACACAAGTTCACATCAACGATACCGGCGATGGTGCCACCGTCTCTACCGAGCAAGCCAACTGTTTTACAGCCGATGGTTCTGGCAGTCGCCAAGGCGTGGTAAACGTTTCCGGAACGACCACTGGTTGAGATTCCGATAACAGTATCCCCCGGTGCGGCGAGCGCCTCGACTTGACGCTTAAAAACTTCATCAAAACCGTAGTCATTACCGACGGCCGTTAAAATGGAAGTATCGGTACTCAAAGCAATCGCCGGCAATGCTCTCCGTTCGAGGATAAATCGCCCCACCAACTCAGCGGCAAAATGCTGTGCATCGGCGGCGGACCCGCCGTTACCCATGAGCAGAATCTTTTTCCCTTGCCTCAAAGTATCGGTTAACAACTGACAGCAGCGCTCGATGTCGTCGACCATTGAGTCCGCGACCATTGCCATGGTCCTGATGTGTTGTTCAATATGGTTCTTTATCAAGGCTTGCATCACGTTGGCTCCTGAATAGGTGGCGCTTTACAGACCGCTATCTCCGGTTGCCGAACCAATCTGTGGCGCAATTCATAGGCACCGACCAACCCAATGGGCAACCAGAAATATAGCCACTGGTGATTGGGACTGGCAATCGGTGTCTTGCCATCGGTAAGATTCCCCAAAACAGCAAACATCATCAAGGCAAGAAGGGTAACATCCCCAGTTTCACGAAAATAACGGATCGACCAGAAGATCGAAATTGCCAGAAGGGCCACTATTAAAACCAAAGCCACCACACCCCCATCGAGCATGGTCGCGAGGAACAAATTATGCGAGTGAGATGCGGGTAACGATTCTGCGATAAAAATTTCGGGTCGTGCCCCCCCAAAGCCGTAACCAAAGAAGGGTTGCTGCAAAAAAATATCCCAACTTTGCTGCCAGATACTTATACGGTAAGAGTCCGCCCGGGTAATCAAGGAGGTAAAATTGACCAGTCCGCTGAAATAAACCGTCATCAGGGGCAAGATGAACCCGACAAGTATCCAGGACAGATATTTTGGTGTGAATACAACAGCACAACAAATTAAAGTCACAGCCAATGCCAGAAGCGGCCCACGACTTTGGCTAAGAACCACAAACATCACAGCGGCAACGACTACCAGGGAATATTTGATCTTGTCCCTTAATTCGACCTCCTTTTTTACCAAAAAATAAAAAAAAGCAATTAAAGCCACTAAGGCATAACTATTACCAGCCATTATAGGGTTATCAAGCGTACCAATTCCAGTAATACGCTCACTAAGCTGATTAGTATCATAAAATAAAGCCATAGTGATACAAGAAAATACTCCAGCTAAAAAACAAGTATATCTAAAAAATCTGGGAACTAGATTCCAATTATTTTGAAAAAAAACCATAGTCAAAACTAAAAAAATGACAACTAAAAACCCTTTACGAATAGATTCATATGAATATTCCAAACTAACTCCATTGGCCCATAAAAGAGTTATAAACATATAAATACAAAAAAAAGATGTAACTAAAAAAATCTTAGAATACTTTATTTTTTTTATACATGATATATCTGTACTTAAAAAAAAAGGAATCAGTAAAAATAAATAAAAATAATTTCTATGCATTCTCGTAGAGAGAACAAAAAAACCAACTATAAATATTATGTATAACCATATAAAAATTTTTGATATTGTTTTGTTCAAAAAAGACAATAGCTTAATTTTTAACATATTAATTTTCTCTGAAAATAAAAAGTCTAATCAATTATAATTTAATTAAATAATCATAAAAAATAAAACATTTTATTTTCTGTAGATCCCAAGGAGATAAGCACTCCAAAGACGAGAATTGAAACGTCTTAAAAAAAGAAATCTGTCTGTAATGAAAATTCTTACTGGCTTGAACACAAAACGTATAATTTTATTTTTTAAATTCTTTACTTCACACCTTCTGTAATTTCTTGGTTCAAAACCACCAATATAATTTCTGAAAACAGTTTTAAGACCAAGATTAGTCTCGAAACTTTCCCAGTTTTTATAATCCATATTATTTAAATTATGCATAGAGAGTAACTTTGGCGCCAGTTGTTTGAGAATAACCCTGTTAATACCTTTGAAATTGGGAACTCCGAGAACAAGAATTCCGTCTTTTTTTAATAAATTCAAATGCCTCTTTACTACATCTTCCAAATCAATGAAATGTTCAATAAAACCACTTGAAAAAACAATGTCAAATTTTGGAAGATCGGACAAATCTTCAAAAAAATCTCTTTGAATAACGTGAACATCGAGGTTTAAAAGCTTGAAATTTTCACGTAGCTTTTGGCATCCGGCGTCGGAGTAATCCAATGCATAAGGTATATAACCAAACTCTCTCGAAAAGTAGGCGAGAAATTGGCCTGGTGCCCCACCTATTTCGAGAATAGTCAACCCTGGTTGCCTTGGAAGAAATTTTTCAAAAATCTTGATTAGTTCCAAAGTCAGAGGGCTCGCTTCCTCTTTCCGGATTTCCGCTGGCAGTTTAATCCGTTCCCAATTTTCATCCCAGTGTTCTTTGGTCGTTAGCTTATTGATTTCCATAAATACACCTGTTAGTTATGTTTCGTTTCCGCCCCCTACGCAGTTGACCAAGTTACACTGACTTGCTCACTGAGATTTCATCCTCCCTTGTTGGACGAAGACCAACTTTCAGATAGGTTGTTGAAACAGAAATGTCAAAAACGACTCAGAAACCGAAGTTGCAGAAAATATTTAGTGGCTCTATGAGGTGGCTCCGAAAGTGAACTTGCAACCTGATCTGCCTATTACATTTCTACAAGGCTTTTTCTCGTTCCAGAGAAGGAGCTACCCCAGGCTTGATTAAAAATCTGCATCTCGACATCGGTCGCACCGACACGCTGCAGATCGCGAAAAAAATGGTCCATATCCCGCCGTGCCGCATCTCGATTCATCTTTCCGAGGAACCGGCTGCCGTCGAGATCGACGAGAAAAGCTTCTGTTCCAGAAAGTCTTTGTCTCACCAGGATATTGCGCCAGTTCAGGTCACCGTGGACCAGACCGAGGCGGTGCATCCGGCCGATCAAGCCGCCAAGTTTCCCTAACATATTCCGTCGTCGTTCACCGGTAAATGTGGGCCAGGCATCAAGCAGGCTGACGGCGTTGTCGATTTGTTCAAAAAGCACATAGGAGCGGCCGAGCAGGCGAAAGCGGCGTTCTTCCAGACAGGCGAGCGGCTTGGGCGTCGGCACTCCCAGTTCCAGAAACTGCCAGCCGGCCCGCCAGGACTTGAGAGCGCGGGATGCGCGGAAGATATTTTTTATGCGATAGCCGACGCCGAGGCAATTATAGCGTTTGAGGAAAAGGGAGCGGCCGGCAAATTCAATCACGACCTTGTCCGTTGCCACGCTTTGCCAAGGCGAAACGACACTTTCCCCTGACGCAAAAAGATGGTCGGGATCGGGCAACAAAAGCTCTAGAAGTCCGCTATATTCCGGAATGGTAGCGAAATACGCGACAAACGGGCCGCGGCGTTGACGATACGATGCCGCTAATGGGTCGCCAATCATCGAGCCAGGCCCCTCTTCCACGCCCGCACGGCATGATCGAGCAAAGCGTCATCGCCTTCATGTTTGCGCAGATCCTTGAGGAACCGATCGTAATCCTTCCGCGCGCGTCGAAAGCTGAAACGCTTCAGCGCAACACTCCCATCCAAATCGACAAGCCTCGCGGTATCCCGCGATGGGATTCCGCCGACAAGGATATTATCCCATTTCAGATCACCGTGGAGCATGCCCGTCCGATGCATCCGACCCATCATTTCGCCACAGGATTCCACAAATTCAAATTTTTCTTTTTCAGCCAGTCCTGCCCAACGTTCCCGCAGGGTCAAGGCCTCTTCGACAAATTCCATAAGTACATAGGAACGTTCAAGTAACCGCCAGCGGCGCTCCTCTAGGCACAACAGCGGCACCGGAACAGGGAGGCCGCGCACCAGATAGTCCCAGTTGACCAGCCAGGCACGCAGGGCCCGGGAGCGGCGGAGGGCATTACCAAGACGATAGAACCAGCCGCGACAGTTGTAACGCTTGAGCACAAATTTCACGCCGGCAATCTCCACCACCCCGGCATGGGTGCGACTCCCCGGTTTGAGAATAGACGCCTCATGAAAAAGCCGGTCGGGATCGGGAAGCAGTTCCTCAAGAGCCGCCAAAGCCATGGGCGAGTGCTGTCGCAGAACCAGAAATCCGTGGCACTTTTCCCGAACAAACTCAGCATTGGAACCGAGGGAGCGCAGGGCTTTGCTCTGCCACTCATTCAATCTCTGGGAAGGAATGGAGGGAGAATCGTTGCCGGTGATCACGTCAGCTCTGCTTTTCCTGGAGGACTCGCGAAAAGACCGCGAGAGTTTCCCTCATGTTCTTTTCCCGGGTAAAAGGAAGGGCGGTGGTCCGCGCCGCCGCCCCCATGGAGGCGAGCGCCTCCCGGTTCAAACACTGGCCGAGACAATTCGCCAACTCCTGAACATCCCGAGGATTTTTCTGGACATACCCATTTTCCCCTAGGCGAATCAGTTCGGACGCCCCGTTTTCGGCGGTGGTGACGACCGCCAGACCGCAGGCCATCGCCTCCAGACAGACGTTGGAAAAGGGGTCGTATAGTGTCGGCAGAACCATCAGGTCGCCAGCGGCATAATATCTCTGCACCTGGGTCGTTTCGCCAACCAGATGCAACCGGTCGGCAAGTCCCAGGCGCCCGGCCAGTTTACGAAAAGGCGCCGGACGGCCTCGCCCAACCACGAGGATATGCAGATGGCGACCCTGGTCTCCCAATAAAGCGACCGCCCGCAACAAAACACTCAGGCCTTTGCGCGGCCAGTTGTTGGAAATATGCAGGAGCGCCAGATCGTCGTCCTGCAATCCAAGTTCGCGCCGACCCTCGCTTCTGAGTTCGGCCATCGTCTTGGGATTGAAGATCTGGTGATTGACGCCATTGTAGACCACGTCGATGCGATCAAGGGGAACCCCATAATAGCGTTGCGCATGTTCGGCGCAGAGGTGGCTGTTGGTAACGATACGCCGACAATCCCGGCCCGACAAAATGCGGCGCTCCAGATAGAGATTGCACAGATGCGTGGGATTGATCAGATAATTAAGCCAGCGCCAAGGGCTGAAAGGATAGCGAATACGCATCCAGTGCTTCTGCACCCCGTCCCCCATCCGATAGACATCCAGGGGGGCAAAACGCGCCAGGCCATAAACAACATCGAAGGAGTGACCTTGAACAGCGCGGACGGCACTGCGATGAAATCCGAAAATGCGTCTAAATGAGGGTTTGCGCGGCACCTCCAAGCGGTGCTCGGTCACCCCGGCGGGGAGATCGGCAAAACGCTGGGCAAAGGCGTGGACCTCGTGCCCTTCGGCATGGAGGGCAGTGGCCAGATTCACCGAAAAGCGTTCGAGCCCGCCGTGGGATAGGGAAAAGGAATGGCTGACCAAAGCAATTTTCATGTGCTCTTGTTGTCTCGCAGCGCCTGAAGCAGAACCGGGATGTTCGCCTGCAGGGAATAACGCCGTAAAACCTTATCCCGGCCCCTCTTCCCCATCGTCTGACGCAACTCGGCGTCGCCAGCCAGGGTGACCAGTCTTTTTACCCACTCTTCCTGTCGCACAGCCCAGAATCCTTCGATGCCATCCGTGACGATTTCTCGATTGGCCCCGACGGGGGAACAGACCACCGGTAGACCGACCGCCATGCACTGCAACAACTTGAAACCACATTTACCCCGGGTCCAGACGTCGTCGTTAAGGGGCATCAGACCGATATCGAAGGAGTGGAGGTCGTCGATCTCGTCCGCCGCCGACCAGTTTTTTTTGATTACCGGCAGATGGTCGAGATCGAAAAAATCATCGGCGACGATTTTCAAACGGAGATTGGACAGTCGTTGACCTAATTCCTCCAGGGCCGGCGCGATGTCGCGAAGATATTTGAGGGTGCTTCGGCTGCCGATCCAACCCAGAACCACCTCATTGCCGGAAGCTTGCCGAGTCTTGGGCAAATAGCGTTCCATATCCAGCGGCGTGGGGATGAGAACCGTCGGCCGCCCCAGGGCCAGTCCCTGTTCCTGCAAATAACCGTTACCGGCGATAAGCAGATCGGCGCGGCGAGCGGTCGCGGCGAAGCGACGCCGCTGGCGGGCATGCTGACGATCACTCGCTAGGCTGTCCTTGAACATGACCGCATCGTCAAAGTCGTAGACCAGGCGTCGGCTCAGTTTTTTTAGCAACGCGATCTCGAAGGCCGAAAAGAGTTTTTTTTGGATGAAGACGACATCGGCGGCCCGTACTTGTTTCAGCAATCGGAGCCAGTCACGCGCGACCTTGGAAACGGCGCGAATTTCATGGCGGATGCCCGCTTCGGCCAAGGCCGGCAGATATTGCAAAATCCGGTAGCGGGTACTGGCCTTGTCGAGCCGCGGTACGAGAAAAAGAATTTGCCTGGGCAGTGTCCCGCCGGCAAGGGCATTATCACTCACGAAACATGCTCCTTGCGGGCGAAGATGCTCATGCGGCTGGTTTTCCCCAAGGCGGCGAGCACAGCCACCAGCGGACCAAGGATCAGGCTTCGCACCAGAGAGCTATCGAGCAATCGAGACAGTGTCCGATTTTCCAGATAGGCGGCGGACTGAATGATATCGCGCTTGGCTTTCTGATGAATGATCTCCTCCACAGTGAATCCCGTCCGGCGCAGCAAAAGAGTCGCGGTCCTCGGAGAGAAATGGCTCAGATGCTGGGGAACCTGCAAGGTGTAGCATTTGTCCTTGAACAGGCGGGCTTCGAATCCGGAGATATCCGGAACGGACAGGATCAGCTGGCCATCGGCCCGCAGCAGGCGATGGATCCGCCGCAGCGCCTCGCCGGGATCATGGAGATGTTCGAGCACCATGCTCATGTGCACCACGTCGAAAAAACCGTCCGGGTAATCGAGGTCGGCGAAAGAACCGGCGCGTACCTGGGTCAGGCCCAACACCTCACGGGCATGACGCGCCGCCTCGGCGTTGAGCTCGATTCCATGCACCTCCCAACCGAGTTCCCGCATCCGTCCGAGGTAGCCGCCCCAAGCACAGCCGATATCAAGCAGTCGGCCATTCGCAACGAAATGCGGTACATGGGCCAGACAAAACTTCTTGCGCCAAAACGTCGAGGCGATCAGCTCAAAGGGCGCCGCCAAACGGGGCAGCAAGTAGCCAAAGCGGCGGGCCAGAACCGCCTGCTGCAAAGCCTTTTTCCAACCCTTGCGCGACCAGTTCCCCACTGTCATCCGGTTCGCTTTGGGCTGATAGTATTGAGCCGAATCGGGATAGAAACAGCCGATAGTCGCCGCCGTGGGACAGGGATTGGTGTAGATGAAACCACACTCGCGACAGCGCACCACATCGAACCGGACATCGAGACCGTTGTAGAGTTCCTTGGCCTGTGCAAGGTAAATATCGTAATCTGCCGAACCACAAAGAGGACAGGGAACGGTTTCCAGTTCGTACTTTAACTCAGATGCCGACATTCTTATCCCTTGTTTAATCGCAGCGCGGAAGTAACGTCCGGCAAACTTCTTCATACAACAGTTCGTATTGCCCGATCATCTTTTTAGCAGTAAAATTCTCAAGAACTCGGGTTCTGGCAGCTTCCCCCAGTACTTTTCGTTCAGCATCGGACAGTTTGGTCATTCGAATCATTGCCGCAGCCAGACTTTCGGTGTTTTCCGGATCGATCAATTCCCCTACCGGCGTCTCGCCAAAAATTTCCGGAATACCCCCAACTTGCGAAGCGATTACCGGCACTCCGCTGCACATGGCCTCGACCAGAGCCAGGCCAAACCCTTCCCGCAACGAAGGTAGTGCAAAAACATCCAAGGTAGCAAGCACTTGATCAATATCCCGACGGAACCCGAGAAACCTCACCCGCTCCGAAATCCCCAGAGACAGAGCATGTTCTTTGAGTTCCCGTTCGGCATCCCCGTCCCCGCAGAGCAACAGTACGCTTTCAGAACAACTCCTTAGGCAACGTCGAAAAGCCTCTAAGAGACGTAACTGGTTTTTAACCTTAGACAAACGACCGGCCGTACCGAACCAGAACTTGGCGTGGATGTCCGGAAAGAGTTCTTGCCTGAGATGTTCTTTATCACGAAGTTGCAGAAAAGGGGCCGGATCGATGCCATCATGAATAGTGACGACTTTGTCCGGTTGCAGTCCCCAATTATTCCGCAGGATGTCCTGTCTGACCCCTTCGGAGACACCAATCACCCTGTCGAGACGGCGGTAAATAAACCAGTTGCCGAACCGGCGCTTCCAAGAGTCGGCACTTCCCAGCCCATGCAGGGTGGCCAACAATCTGGGAGGTCGGCGCGCTATGCGGGCGGCGGCAACGGTGAGACCGATGGTCCGCTGCAGGTGGCAATTCACCACATGGATCTGTTCTTTATCGAAAATATCGACAATAAGTTTCCGCGCCCTGCTGTTCCAAGGGGAGATTTCGTTATTTCTCAGGCCGAGATAGTAGGTCGTGATCCGGTCATCCAGCGAATTTTTCCCATCCCTCTCCCCGCTTAAATAACAGACGACACAGCGAAAGCGCCGTTCATCCAGCCGCGCCATTTCGTTCACAAGCGCGTAGTCCCCGCCGTAGCGCTTAACAATCAATAACACGTTAATCATTGGCGAACTCAAGACCTCTCTCCGCCACAGGCGGGGAACGGTGTAGACGAAACCTGACTGGCAACGAAACACCACATCGAATCGGGCGTCGTCATAACGATTCCACACAGGGCAAAAAGCTAGCCGAAATGTCCCGCCTCATAGATGTCCGCATAAATAGTCGCATACTTACTGGTCATCTCTTTGGCGGTAAAGTGAGTGAGAACCTTACCCCGGGCATTACTCCCAAGACGCGAACGGTCCTCGCAGGAAAGACTAGCCAGAGAAAGCATCATTTCCGCCAAACATGCTTCATCCTTCGGGTCAACAAGTGCCCCGATCTCGGCATCACCAAATAATTCAGGAATACCCCCGACACGGGAAGCCACAGCGGGGAGACCAGAACACATGGCCTCCATCAGTGACAAAGGGAGACCTTCGCGCAACGAAGGGAGGACAAAAACATCCAAGGCCCGCAAGACCAACGGAACATCCCGACGAAATCCGAGGAAAACAACCTGCTCGGCAAGTCCCAATGATTTTGCGAGAATCCTTAACTCACCTTCAAGTTCTCCCCTCCCGCCCAGAAAAAGACGAACTTCCGGCTTGACCGCCACCACTCGAGCAAAAGCACGCAGCAGAGTTCGTTGATTCTTCACCTCGCTAAGCCGTCCCAAGGTGCCGAACCAGCAACCGTCACCGCCATTGGGAAGCAGCTCGCGCCGGGCGGCCGCTCTGGAAATATCGGCAAGAAAAGGAGTCGGATCGATGCCGTTATGGATAGTGACAACTTTGTCCGGCTTCAATCCCCAGTTCTTTCGCAGAATGTCCTGTCTTACGCCTTCGGAGACACCAATCACCCTGTCGAGACGGCGATAAAGAAACCAGTTGCCGAACCGGCGCTTCCAGGAGTCGGCACTCCCCAGCCCATGCAGGGTGGCCAACAATCTGGGAGGTCGGCGCGCTATGCGGGCGGCTGCAACGGTGAGACCGATGGTCCGTTGCAGGTGGCAATTCACCACATGGATTTGTTCTTTATCGAAAATATCGACAAGAAGTTTCCGCGCCCTGCTGTTCCAGGGGGAGATTTCGTTATTTTTCAGGCCGAGATAGTAGGTCGTGATCCGGTCATCCAGGGAATTTTTTCCATCCCGCTCCCCGCTCAGATAACAGACGACACAGCGAAAGCGCTGTTCATCCAGCCGCGCCATTTCGTTCACAAGTGCGTAGTCACCGCTGTAGCGCTTGACGATCAATAACACGTTAATCATCGGCGAACTCAAGGTTTCTCTCCCCGCCTACGCCTTCGAACCGCCAGTTTCACGTCATGTCGGGCAATGCGCCGGGTTTTGCTGATGATTTTTCGTACCAGAGCTTTGTCGGCCGAGGACAGATGGCATTTGCCGAGATAGGCCAGAAAAAAGCGCATGCGATCGGCGCGCGAGACCCCGCCGGTGAAATCGGCGGAATAGTTGAGCTGTCCCAGATCCTTGACCCGATACCGCCCCGGCACCCTGGCCCGGCGCCCGACCCGTTGCAGGTCGATGAGATAGAGGGTGCCGGCAGGGCCGAGGTAAAAGTGGCTGAGGTAAAAATCCTGGTGGTACATGCCGCTACCGTGAAGCTTGCGCGCCAGGTCCGCCAAGGCCAGGGTCAGGCGGCGTTTTTCCTGGCGCGCCGCTGGTGCGAGAGGAGATATGAACTCCTTCTTGAGCACGGCATCGAGCGGAATCGCGTCGTAGAGCTCTTCGGTCAGGGTGAAGGAGGCCAGATCGAGTCCGAGAATGGCGCATTCCCCCATGGCCATCGGCGGCACAGTAGGAATACCCGCCTCCCGCACCGCCTGGATGTTGCGCCACTCGATCAGCGCCCCCCGCGGCGGCCACTTGCCACGACTGAGGCTTTTCCAGAACTCGACCCAGTGAAAACGGTTGCGCTTGAGATAAAAGGCCTGTTCGCCCAGTTGCAGACGGTACACCGAGCGTCCACGCTTGTGACAGACGTGACTGCCGCCGGCGAAATCCATGAAATCCCGAAACCGGCTCAACCCGTTCACAGCCAGAAGCGGCAGAACGTCGGCTTCCACCTCGATTTTTCCGCACTGGAGCATCCGGCTCATGATTTTTCCATCCCCAACCGGGCTAAGACCGCGTCAAGCACCTGCTTGACGGTGATCCGCCCGCCGCACTCGGCATCGCGCTCGCAGGCTTTTTTGAGGCAGGGGGAACAGGGCAGAGCGACTTGCAGGCGGACGTGCTTCTCGCCACGCGGGCCGTTGCGTTTGGCGTCGGTGACGCGGTAGATGGACACGGTCGGAGTGTCGACGGCTGCGGCGATATGCACCGGACCGGTATCGGCGCCGACGACCAGATCGACCCGACTCAACAGGGCGACCAGTTCCTTGAGATTGCCGCGGGGCCAGATCACCGCCCGTTCGCCGCTTGCACTGAAAATCGATTGAGCCGCTTGCCGTTCCTCGTCGTTGCCCCAGGTCAGGATTGGGCGGATGCCCCGCTCCGCGAGATGCGCGGCCAAGTGTTCCCAGGAGGCGAGGGGCCAGAGCTTGGTCGTCCAGGTGGTGCCGTAATGCAGCACCACCAGAGGCCCTTGGCTCAGCCCTTCTTCCGCCAGCAGCGCCTCGATCTTTGCCAGGGCTTGCGCATCGACGGGAAGCGGTCCGGCCAAGGGGGCGGAGCTGCCGCCGGGAAGACCGGCCCGGGCCAAGGCCAGGGCGCGGGCACTGACGTGATGATCGGCAGCGGTCAAGGGTACGCGGCGATTGGTGGCAAGGAGGTTGGGCCACTCACGGACGCCGTCCCGGGCGAAACCAACCCGCCGCGGCGCGCCGGAAAGCAGGGTGAATAGGCCACTTTTACTGTTGCCTTGCAGGTCGAGGACGAGATCGAAACGCTCCCGGCGCAGGGCGCGGATCACCCCGAGGGTGCCGGCGACGGCCTGCTTCCAGCCCTGACGTCGCCAGGCTTTCATCTCCAGCGCATGCACCCGGCGGATCAGGGAATGCCCTTGGAGAAGCGGCGCGAAGGATTTTTCCACCAGCCAGTCGATTTCCACGGCTGGATCGGCACTCTTGAGATAAGCCAGAACCGGCAGGGCATGGACCACATCCCCCAGGGCGCTGATCTTGACGATAAGCACCTTCATCGCTTCAGCAGTTCCTCGGCAGCGGCGAGCACATCCGCCACCTCGATCGCTTCCATGCAGCGGTGATCGGTGGGGCACTGGCGCAGCAGGCAGGGAGCACAATCGACGGGCTTGCGGACGATGCGCGCCCGCTCGGACAAAGGCGACGTGGTGGTGTGATCGGTGGGACCGAAGACCGCCACCAGCGGCACGCCGAAAGCGGCGGCGACATGCATCGGTCCGGAATCGTTGGTAATCATCAACCGACAGCGGGAAAGGAGAGCCATCATCTCCCGCACCCGGGTCTGGCCGATGAGATTGAGCGGTTGGTGCGTCATGGCCTGTTCGATGTCCCGGCCGATCTCCACCTCGCCGGGGCCGCCGGTAAGCAGCACCCGCAAGCCGTGGGCCTCGGCCAGCCGGTCGGCGACCTCGGCGAAGCGTTGCGGAATCCAACGCTTCGCCGAACCATAGGCGGCCCCGGGGTTGACGGCGAGCCACTCCCCTTCGCCGAGCCGCGCCTCAGCTTGGGCGATCTCTTCGGCGGTACAAGCCAGGTGCAGGGGGCCGGCCTCGCCCACGATCCCCACGCCGGCAAGCATGCGCAGGTAATAGTCGGTGTGATGCAGGCGTTTTTCCGCTTCGCCGACGGAAACCCCGTGGCTGAGCAGCAACCCACGGCCGTCGGTGCGATACCCGGCGCGCCGGGGAATCCCCGCCAGAGTGGCAAGGATCGCCGCCTCGACAGCGTTCTGCAAAAGGATAGCGAGACCGAAGCGCTCGCGCCGCAGCTCAGCGACGAACCTGAGAAATCCCCCTAGGCCCTGATGTGCTCCTTGGCGGTCGTAGACCAGTACCCGGTCGCAATCGGGATGATAGCTGAAGAGCTGTGCCACCAACGGGTTGGCCGCCACCACGATCTCGGCGTCGGGAAAAAAACGACGGACCACGCCCATCGCCGGGGTGGTCATGACCGCATCACCGATCCAGTTAGTGGAGCGGATCAGAATCCGCCGGATATCCTGGGGCTCAATCACCTTCAACAAAACCCCTCACCCTTCACTCCTCACCAATTTTCTCCGCTTCATCGATGAGCATCACCGGGATGTCATCGCGAATCGGATAGGCCAGACGGCAGGCGTCGCAAACCAGCGCCTGCCGGTCGTCGCGCAGTCGCACCGCCCCCTTGCATTGGGGGCAGGCGAGAATATCGAGCAGTTCCTGTTTGATGGGCATGGTTCTCTCCTTGGCCGTCAAGCGGTCGAGATAGGCGGTCAGCAACTCGGGGCGATCAAAAATCAATTCCAGCGGCACCTGATAGCAAGGAACGGTAAAATCATCGGCGCGCAGCTTGACTCCGTCCTTTTCCGTGGTCAGCAGAGCCTCGCCACCAGCGGCGTTGATCCGAGCCAGTTCAGCCTGATTGTACGTCACATGGTCGGGAAAAGCCAGGGTTTCACTCAAGATCAAATCCTTGGCGCGCAGATCGTGGAAAAAGGCCTCGGGATCGGCGATACCGGCGAAGGCGACCAGACGTTTGCCCCGCAGTTCGTCGAGGGAAAAGGATTGGCCGCCCAGCGCCGTCACCCGGTCGGCGAGACCATGGCGACTGGTCAGGACCGGCCCCGGCAGAACCAGCGTAGAAACTTCTTCAGCGGCCCGGGTCAGAATGAAGAGATCGCCCCGTTGCAACGCCTCGGGGAATTCGCGCAGCAAACCCGCCGGCAAAACCCGGCCATTACCCAGAGGGTGTTTCGCGTCGAGCAGAACGATATCGAGTTCGCGCCGTACCGCCCAATGCTGAAAACCATCATCAAGGATGATCATTTCGGCGCCGAGTTCCACGATAGCCGCCCGTACCCCTTGCGCGCGCCGGGGCGCAACCACCACGACCAGTTGCGGATTGCGGCGGGCAAGCAACACCGGTTCGTCGCCGGCAACCTCGGGGGAAAGGAGAAGTTGCCGTCCGTCGCTGACCACAGCAACCGCACCGGCGCCGCGACCGCCGTAGCCGCGACTGACCACCGCCACTTTCCGCCCCCGCGCCTGACAGTAACGGGCCACCCAGTCAACGGTGGGAGTCTTGCCAGTCCCGCCGACGGCGAGATTGCCAACAGAGATGACCGGAACGGGAAAATCGTAGGAACGCAGAAGACCGCGCCGATATAACGCGATCCGGACCCGCCCTGCCCAGCCGTAAAGCTCGCTCAAGGGCGAAAGGAAACGATAGAGAAGATGCTGCGCGGGAGTGCGCGGCCCTTGCGTCCAGACCGGACGATACCACTGAAGAAGCGTGCGCATCGATTCAGGGGACCAGACGGTCGATGACCGCCATCGTTTTGTCGGTGGCCCCGGCGTTGCGTTCAAGCAACCCAGCCCCGGCCCGGCCAATGGCCGTGCGCCGCGCTGCATCCGCCAGCAGTTGCCGGACCGCGCCCAGCAGCTCCAGCCGGTCGTCGACCATCAATCCCGCTCCCTCACTCAGCAGCAGGCTTGAAATCTCTTTGAAGTTATGCATGTAACTCCCGAAAACAACGGGCTTTTCCATAATCGAAGCTTCGAGGACGTTGTGCCCCCCCACCGGCACCAGACTGCCGCCGACGAAGACCAGATCGGCCAAAGCGTAAAAGGTAAGCATCTCGCCCAGGGTGTCGACCAGCAGAATCTCGCCGGGGGGAAAGGGGCTTCGCCTCTCCTCCAAAGCGCTGCGCAGACCAACGCCAAACCCCTGCCCGACAAGCATCTCCCGCACGGCCCGACAACGTTCGGGATGACGGGGAACGAGGATCAGAAAAAGCGGCTCCCCTGAAACCACCAGCTCCCGGTAGACCGAGACGATGATCTCCTCCTCGCCGGGGTGGGTACTCCCCGCCACCCAGACGACGGCACCCGGCGGCAGATGGAACGTATTCCACAACCGCTCCCGCTCGGCGCTGTCAACGGGGTGAACCTGCATGTCGAACTTGAGATTGCCGGTGACCAAAACCCGCTCCAAGCGGGCACCCATGGTGACGATCCGCTGCGCGTCGAGTTCGGTCTGCATGCAGAAGGCGTTGATCTGCTCAAGAATCGGTACGATCAGTCTGCGGGCAAGACAGTAGCGGGGGAAGGAGCGATCGGAGATCCGCCCGTTCACCAGAATCACCGGGATTCCCGCCCGGCTGGCGCCGTGGATAAAGTTGGGCCAAATTTCCGTTTCGACGATGATAACAGCATCGGGACGGACCTGGCGCAACACCCGATTGACCACCCAGGAGAGGTCGAAGGGGAAGAAGAGGCAGAGATCGACTTCGCGCAGATCCCGGGCGATCTGCCGGCCGGTTTCGGTGACGTTGGAAAGAACCAGCAGGTGTTCGGGGTAGAGGCTCTTAAGGCGCTTGAGCAGGGGGACCGCCGCCCGCGTCTCGCCGACGGAGACGGCATGCACCCAGAGCACCTTGCGCCCGGCGACCTGGGCGAGTTGCCCCGCCGTATAGAAGCCCAGGCGCTCGCGGATACCACGCCGCGCCTTGCCCCGACGCCATCCCCGATAAAGGTAGTAGGGAATCAGAACCGCCGCCGAAGCCAGCAGCACCAGATCATACAGCCGATACACCGTAATCCTCCAGACAGGCGCAAGCCCGGCGATGGTTGTCCTCCAGCGCCGCCTGCAGACGCAGACGGAACGCCTCGGGCTCCTCCCCTTTTTCGAAAAGAAGCGCCGGACCGAAGGCAAAGACTCCCCGACCAAAAGGATAAGGGAACAGAAACCGGTCCCAGGAGGCGAAACGGTGGCCGGAACTCGCGACAAAGGCCATGGGGATCACCGGCCGCCCGGAAATCCGCGCCAGTTGAACGACTCCTTCCTTGACCTGATGGCGCGGACCTTTCGGTCCGTCCGGAGTGAAGACCAGATCAAAGGGCTCTTTGGCCAGTTCCACCAGTTCACGGAAAGCCTGGCGGCCGCCGCGATTGGAGGAGCCACGCACCGCCCCCTGCCCGAACTGCTCCATGGTCCGGGCAATGAGTTCGCCGTCCTTAGAAGCACTGATGAGAATCCGTGCGCCGGGACCGCGATAGCCCTCGACCATGAGCAACAACTGGTCGTGCCAGAAGGCGAGAATCACCATTTCCCCTTTGTCCCAATAGGCTCGGGGATGTTCCTCGCCGATGAAGTTGACGCGCAGACTGCGCCGCAGCAGGCGAATGACGACCGCCGCCAGACGCGGCGCAACGTTAAGCAGCAGCCCATCGAGGACGGGTTTCAGATATTTTTCGCGCACGCTGGTCAAAGCTCAGGCGGCTCCTGAAACTGCATGTCGTAAAGACGTTTGTAAAGCCCGCCCTGACGCAGAAGATTACCGTGGGTGCCCACCTGTCGGATCTCGCCATCGGACATAACCACGATTTTGTCGGCATGCATGACCGTCGACAGGCGATGGGCGATGACGAAGGTCGTGCGGTTTTCCATCAGGTTGAGAAGCGCCTTCTGGACCATGGCTTCGCTCTCCGTATCGAGGGCGCTGGTTGCTTCGTCGAGAATCAGGATCGGCGCATCCTTGAGCAGGGCCCGAGCGATGCAGATCCGCTGCCGCTGGCCACCGGAAAGTCGCGCCCCGCGGTCGCCGATTTCCGTCCGGTAGCCGTCGGGGGTCTGGTCGATGAATTCCTCGGCAAAGGCAAGACGAGCGGCACGGGAAACTTCGGCATCGGAGGCTTCCGGCCGACCGTAGCGGATATTCTCGGCGATGGAGCGGTTGAAGAGAAAGGTTTCCTGATCGACATAGGCAATATTCGCCTTGAGGGATTTCTGGGAAATCCGTCGCAGATCGACCCCATCCACGAGAATCCGACCGGCACGGGGATCGTAGAAACGGGCCAGAAGCCCGACCAGGGTCGATTTCCCCGCGCCACTCGGGCCGACGATGGCGACCACCTCGCCAGGGGAGGCGGTGACGGAAAAATCCTTCAAGACCAACTCGTCGTCATAGGCGAAATCGACGTGCTCGAAGCTCACCTCGCCCCGGGCCCGGCCCAGATCGACGGCATCGGGGGCATCCTTGATTTCGACTTTTTCATCGAGGACGTCGAAGACCCGTTCCGCCGCACCGACCGCCCGCTGCACGTTGTTGTTGATCTTGGTGAGCTTTTTCAGGGGGCCGTACATCATGCCGATGGCCGCGACGAAGGAGAGGAGTTCCCCCTGGCTGGTCTCTCCGGAGAGGACCCGATGCAGCCCGTACCAGACGACGGCGGCGACGCCGAAGGCGGCGAGAATCTCGATCATCGGCGCCGAGGCCGAGTCGTATTTCAGGGCTTTGCGCATGAAGTGATAGAAACGGAGATTTTCATCGAAGAAGCGTTTTTCCTCGACCTTTTCGCTGCCGAAGGCCTTGATGACCTTGACCCCGGAAAAGCTCTCCTGCAAAACCCCGGTAAGATTGCCCATCGCCCCCTGGCTCTTGCGGGTATTGTCCTTGATCCGCCGGCCGATGACGGTAGCGGGGACGACGGAGAGGGGGAGCACGGAAAAGGCCAGAAGCGCCAGCCGCCAGTCTTGATAGAAAGCGAGGGCGGTCAGGCCGATGAGGGTCGAGCCCTCGCGGACGATTTCCACCAGCACATCGGCGGCGGAACGTTGCAGAATCCCCACATCGTTGAGCACGCAGGACATGAGGGAGCCGGTGGAGGAGCGGGAGTAAAAACCGAGGGACAACGAGAGCGAATGCTGGTAGAGGTCGTTGCGAATATCCTGCACCACCAGCAGGCCGGCGGTCTTGATGTAATATTCCTGCACATAGCGGGATCCCCCCTTGATCACCGCAAGACCGATGACGATAAAGGGCGCCAGGTTGACCAGGGCGTAGTCCCGGGCGCCAATCACCTGATCGATGAAGGGCTCCACCAGCTTGGCCAGGGCGACGTCCGAACCGGCGACGCCGAGGGAAGCGACCATCGCCAGGGCAATGCGCCAAACGTAGGGCCGGGAATAGCGCAGCAGCCGGCGATAGGATTGGTACTGGCGTTCCTTCACTTAGCTTCGCCCCCTGCGGATGATCCCCCGGCTCATCTCCGACGCCATCAACGCCACCCGGCCGGAACAGCCCGGCTCCCCCATCTTTTCCCGCACCCGGGAGAGCTGCTCACGCATGCGCGCCGCATACTCCTTGTCCCTGAGAATCCGCAGCAGTTCGCCGCCGAGCTTCTCCGGGGAAGCCTCCTGCTGAATGAACTCCCGCGCCACCCTCTCGCCGGCGACAATGTTGACCAGCCCAATGAAGGGAACTTTGACAAGGCGCCGGCCGATTTCATAGGTCAAAGGCGCCATCTTGTAGAGGATGGCAAGGGGCGTGCCGACCAGAGCGACCTGCAGGGTCACCGTGCCGGAGACGCAGAGGACCGCGTCGCAGGCGTTGGCCACGTCATAGATACTCTCCTCGACCAAGGTCACGGGCAGAGCCGAACCCGACAGGCACTCTTCGATGAGAACCCGCCCCAAGGAGGGCGCCACCGGCAGAAAAAAACGGGCGCCCGGCTCCTCGCGCAGCACCGCCTCGGCGGTGGCCAGCATGGCACCCAGATTGTAGCGCAGCTCGTTGCGGCGGCTGCCGGGAAAGAGTCCGAGCACCGGCCCCTCCCCCATCAACCCATGGGCGACGCGAAAATCTCCCCGCTCCTGGTGAACCTGAGCCTCTTCCAAAAGCGGATTGCCGACAAACTCGACCTCGATATCGAGTCCGCGATAGTAATCCGGTTCGAAGGGAAGAATCGACGCCAGGCGATCGACCACCCGGGCGATCTTCCTTACCCGCCCCCGCCGCCAGGCCCAGACCTGAGGGCTGATGTAATAGAGGACGGGAATTCCCGCCCGTTTCGCTTCGCGGGCCAGGCGCAGGTTAAAATCGGGGAAATCGATGCAGATCAGCACATCGGGACGATCAGCGCCGTGGAGAATGCTCTTGAGCCGCTGAAAGGCCCGATAGATCACCGGAAAATGCCCGATAACCTCGACCAGGCCCATCACCGAAATCGACTCGCCGGGGATCAGGATTTCGCACCCTGCCGCCTGCATCCGCGCCCCGCCGACCCCGAAAAAGGTCAGCTCGGGATCCATGGCGGCCGCCGCCCGGATGAGGCCGGCGCCGTGGAGATCCCCCGAAGCTTCACCGGTAACGATCAGGGCTTTGCGTTTCTTATCTCCGAAATACACGAAGTCACTTCACCACGTCGAGCAGGACATCGCAGACCCGGTGAATCGGCTCCGCGCTCAGCTCGGGATACATGGGTAGGGAAAGAACCTGTTCCGCGACCCGCTCGGCCACGGGAAAGGACTTACCTGCCCAGAGGTCGGCATAGACTTCCTGGCGATGGAGAGGGATGGGATAATAGACGGCGCAGGCGATGCCGGCGGCGGTCAGTGCCTGTTGCAGTTCGTCGCGGCGGGGGCTGAGGACGGTGTACTGATGGTAGACGTGCACCCCCTTGCCGTCCTCGGCGGGAGGAAGAATCGGACTCCCCTTGAGACGCTCGCTGTAAAGGTGGGCGTTACGGCGGCGCGCCCGGTTATAGTCGTCGAGATGAGGCAGCTTGGCGCGCAGCACGACCGCCTGCAACTCGTCGAGACGGCTGTTGTAACCGATGGTCGAGTGATGGTAACGCACCCGGCTGCCGTGATTGCGCAGAACCTGGACTTCCTGGGCGAGTTCGTCGCTGTCGGTGACGATCATGCCGCCGTCGCCGTAGCCGCCGAGATTCTTGCTCGGGAAGAAAGAGAAACAACCGAGATCGCCGTAGGCCCCCGATTTCTTGCCGCCGTACTCGGCGCCGAAGGACTGGGCGCTGTCCTCGATCAGCTTCAGAGAATATTTCTCACAGAGGGCGGCGATCGGCGCCAGGTCGGCGGGCTGACCAAAAAGATGCACCGGCACAATGGCGCGGGTCTTCTCGGTAATCGCCGCCTCAATGAGATGGACGTCGATGTTGAAGGTCGCCGGGTTGATATCGACGAAGACCGGCGTCCCCCCCACATAGGAGATCGCCTCGGCGGTGGCGATGAAGGTGAAGGGAGAGGTAATGACCTCGTCGCCGGGACCGATGCCGGCGGCGCGCAGGGCCAGATGCAGGGCATCGGTGCCGGAAGCGACGCCGATGGCGTGCCTGACGCCACAGTAAGCGGCGACTTCCTCCTCGAAGGCCTTGCCCCGGGGCCCAAGAATAAACTGGGTGGTTTCACAGACGTCGCGGAAGCCCGCCTCAATCTGCGCCTGCAACACATGGAACTGTCCTTTAAGGTCGACCATCGGTATGTTCATGAGTTCTTCCTTGGTTTCGGGTGACGTATAAAAACGAACAGCGAAGCCCATCGGTAGGAGCATCGCCGTCGCCTTCCTTCATACATTCGGATCCGTGCTCAGAGTCGGGTATTGATCTGCAGGGCGACCTCCAGGGCGCGCCTGCCATCCTCGCCGGAGACCACCGGTCGCCCGCCCGTCCTGACCACCTCGACAAAGGAGCGAACCTCTTCGAGGAGAGCGTCGCTCTGCTCAAAACTCTTCTGCTCCATGGTGATGTTGGGCAGACCGGGGATCATCGACTCGCCGGCGAGTTTACGGTAGATGGCGATCTTCCGTTCCTGGTAGTCGATGGAGATATAGGCGTCAGGCTGGAAAATCCGTACCTTGCGCATCGCTTCACGACTCACCCGGCTGGCGGTGACATTGGCGACGCAGCCGTTCTCGAACTGCAGACGGGCGTTGGCGATGTCGACCTCGGAGGAAAGCACGGGAACGCCGACGGAATTGACGGTCTTGATCGGGCAGCCGACAATGCTCAGAATAATGTCGATATCGTGGATCATCAGATCAAGGACCACGTTGACATCGGTCCCGCGCGGCTTGAAGGGCGCCAGGCGGTGGGATTCGATGAAACGGGGATTGTTGATCACTCCGCGCAGGGCGAGAATCGCCGGATTGAAGCGCTCCAGATGACCGACCTGGAAGATCAGATTCTTTTCTTGGGCCAAGGCGACCAGGCGATCGGCCTCCTCGACGGTACGGGTCACCGGCTTTTCCAGCAGGACATGACAGCCAGCTTCGAAAGCGTCGCGGGCCACGTCGAAATGGTACTGGGTCGGGACCACCACCGAGACCATATCGACCAGGGGCAGCACTTCGCGATGATCGGTGAAAGCCCGCGCCCCCACCTCGGCGGCAACTTCCGCCGCCCGCTCGGCACTGGCGTCGACCACACCGACCAGTTCCACATCGTCGAGCATGGCGAATTTCTGAGCGTGAAAACGCCCCAGATAACCGACCCCGATAACCGCCGCGCGCAATTTCCCCATGATGACTATCCCCTAACGGGCAACGCCCCGTTCGCTCTGCTTGATGAACTCGACGAAAACCGCGAGTTCCGGAATGCGCTCCAGTTCGGCATCGATGCGCGCCAAGGCTTCGTCGACCTTAAGTCCGGAACGGAAAACCAGACGATAGGCCTTTTTGATGATACGCAGCGTCTCCTCGGAAAAGCCCCGGCGTTTCAACCCAACCAGATTGAGCCCGACGGTCTTGGCCCGATCCCCCTGAACCATGGTGTAGGGAGCGACATCCTGGGCGACCATGGAGCCGCCGGCGACCATCACATGACAGCCGATGCGGGTGAACTGGTGGATTGCGCACAGCCCACTGAGAATGGCGAAGTCGTCGACGCGGACATGGCCGGCCAGGGTGGCGCCATTGGAGAGAATGACCCGGTTCCCCACATGGCAATCGTGAGCGACATGGGAATAGGCCAAGAAAAGGTTGTCGTTACCAATGGTCGTCTCAAAGCCCCCGTCCTCGGTACCGCAATGCAGGGTCACGAACTCGCGCACGGTATTCCGATCGCCGAGGCGCAAGCGGGTTTCCCCGCCGCGGAATTTGAGATCCTGAGGCGCAGCGCCAATCGAAGCAAACTGGAAGATGTGGTTATCCCGACCGATCTCAGTAAACCCTTCAATCACCACATGAGGGCCAATGACGGTTCCGGAGCCGATGACGACATGCTCGCCGATGATCGAATAAGGGTCGATGCTAACGCCTTCGGCAACGCGCGCTCCGGGATGAACAATAGCTGTGGGATGTATCATGACGATCCTGGGCGTGAGGAATAAATCGAAACGGCGAACCGGGGACGTGCCGGCTGCGATCGGAACAGCGGGCAGAAGTCCGCTAGCGGTCGGCGAAGGTCGCCTTCAGCTCCGCCTCGGCGACCAGCGTCCCCTCGACATAGGCCTTGCCGGAGAAACAGTAGATCCCGCGCCGGCAACTGACCTTTTCCAGTTCAAAGCGCAGGGTATCGCCGGGGACGACCGGCTTGCGGAACTTGGCGTTGTCGATCCCAACGAAATAGGTAACCTTATCCTCCCCGACCTCGCCGCTGACCAGGGATAAGAGTCCGCCGACCTGGGCCATCGCTTCGATGATCAGCACCCCCGGCATGATCGGATGCCCGGGGAAATGCCCTTGAAAGAAAGGTTCGTTGATGGTGACGTTCTTGATCCCGACAATCCGCTTGCCCGCTTCGACCTCAACGATCTTGTCGACCAGCAGAAAGGGATAGCGATGGGGCAAATGTTTCATGATTTCCACGGTATTCAGAACCATCGTCTTCAACTCTCCTTGATTTTATCCGTGAGCTCATCGAGCTGACGTTTAAGACGGCTGATTTCTCGCCGCATCTCCGGAAGCTTGGCAAAGACCATGGAAGCTTTCAGCCAGTCCTGATGGTCGATCGCCGGAGTACCGGAAATAACTTTATTGGACGGGACATGGCCGGTGACGGCGCCGCGCCCGCCGACGGTGACATGATCGCCGATCTTCAGATGCCCCACTGTCCCCGATTGCCCGCCGAAGGTACAGTGCCGACCGATCTCGGTACTGCCGGCGATGCCGACCTGGGAGACGATCACCGTATCCTCCCCCACCACCACGTTGTGGGCGATCTGCACCAAGTTGTCGATCTTCGCCCCCCGGCGGATGCGGGTGACACCCAAGGCGGCACGGTCAACGCAAGTGGCCGAGCCGATCTCCACATCGTCCTCGATTTCGACGATGCCGACCTGGGGAATCTTGAAATAGTGCTCGCCGTCGGGAGCGAAGCCGAAGCCGTCGGAACCGATGACGGCGGCGGGTTGCAGAATCACCCGTCGGCCGATGCGGCAGCCTTCGCGCACGATGACTCCGGCGTGGAGGGTGCAGTCGTCGCCGATCACGACATCGTCATAAAGGACGACCTGGGGATAAAGAATGGTGCCGGCACCGATCCGCACCCGTTCGCCGACCACGCACCCAGGATGAATCGTCACATCAGCGCCGAGCTGGGCACTCTCGGCGACCCGCGCCCCGGGGAGCACGCCCCGAGTCGCGGGTCGCCGGACCTGCAGATGGGTCAGGACCTTAGCGAAGGCCAGATAGGGATTGTCGCAGACGATCGCCGGCAGCGGGCCGGCATCAGCCCCGGGGAAGAGGATCACGGCCGAAGCCTGAGTTCCCCTGAGACCGCCGAGATGCTTCGGTGAAGCCACGAAGGTAATATCCCCGGGACGGGCGGCATTCAGGGGCGCCACCCGGATCACTTCAAGCTGTTCGTCGCCCACGACCTTGCCGCCGACCAGCGCGGCCAGTTCCTTCAGCGTTGCCAAAACAACCTCCCGCTAATTGCTGCCCTTCTTGTGCTGTTCGTCGTAGGCCTTGATCACCGCGTCGGTCAGATCGATCGCATCGTCCGCATAGAGCAGAGAGCTTTCCGATTTTTCCAGAATCACGGTATAGCCTTGGGCCTTGCCCATCTCGGCGATCAGTTTGAGAATCTTCTCAAGGATCTGGCGGGTGTAATCGGCATCGGAACGTTGCAGCTCTTCCTGGATATCCTTGGTGAAGCGCTGGAAGTCCTTCAGCTTCTGCTGGTAGTCCCGCTCTTTTTCAGAGCGCGCCTGCTCGGAAAGAAGAACCGCCTGTTTCTCCAGTTCGTCCTTGAGTTTCTGCAGTTCCGCTTTCTTCCCTTCGATGGTCCCCTCGTAATCCTTGACCTTTTTCGAAATCGTCTCCTTAGCGGCCTTGCCCGCCTGGGAGAAATTCAGGGCCTTCTGCAGATCGACGAAGCCGATCTTTCCTTCCGCCGCGAAAGCGGAAGTCGCCATTGCCAAAAAGCCGACCAGAACCAGCCCTACCAAACGTTTCATACCCAATCTCCTCGCCTTTTAATAGAATTTGCCGATTGAAAACTCGAATTCCGAGGTATCTTCGTAGTCCATGGGGTCGAGGTTATACCCCCACTCCAGGCGCAGCGGTCCCATCGGACTCATCCAGCGCAGCCCCGCGCCGACACTGTAACGCATTTCGGAAAAATATTCCTCATCTTCACCCCAGGCGTTGCCGCCGTCGAAGAACACCACCCCCTTGAGCCCCGCATCCTTGAGAATGGGAAAAAGATATTCGATGTTGAAAAAAGCCGCCTTTTCGCCGCCGGTATACTCGTCATTGGCCTGATCGTAAGGACCGACCTCACGGCTCTTGAAACCGCGCAGCGAATTCAAGCCACCGAGGTAGAAGCGTTCATCGACGGGGATCTCTTCGCCGCCAACTTGCGAAATGTAGCCGACCTGACCGTGCACGGAAAAGACCGTGCCCCAGAAAACCGGCCAAAAATGCCGGTAATCGGCGATGTATTTCACGAACTTCTCGTCGCCGCCAAGTCCGGCAAATTCGATGGAACCTTCCGCTACGTAACCGGTCGTCGGATCAAGATGGTAGTCGGTGGTATTGCGGGTAAAAGAGGAAAGCAGGGAGGAAATCAGAACCTCCCCTTTGGCCTCTTCGTCCTTGAGGGTCTGGGTCGCCGTATCGTCTACGTCGGAGATTTCCTTCTGTTCAAGACGGTAGACAAAGAAGGCGCGATTGTACTCTCCCACCGGAAAACCGAGCTTGAGCGCGCCGCCGGTCGCATCGCGGGTGAAGTCATTCCATTCGCGGTTGGTCCGATAAAGATCGAAACCCAGGGCCATATTCATGTCAAGGAAGTACGGGTCGAGCAGACCAACCTGATAGGTCGTGCTCCTGCCGCCAAAGGATCCGGCCAGATTGAGTTTCCAGGATTTCCCCAGGAAGTTGTCCTGGGAGATGGAGCCCTGGCCGATGACGCCGTCCACCGAAGAATAGCCGGCGCCGAGGCTGAAGGTTCCAGTCGGTCGTTCCTTGACGTCGACGTCGACCTCCATATGGGAATCGTCCGCCCCCTCCTTATTGGTGATGTTGACCTCCTCGAAGAAACCGAGATTGTTGACCCGCCGGCGACTTTCCTTGAGTTTGGCGGCGCTGTAGAGGTCGCCTTCGGTCACCTTCAACTCGCGACGGATAACCTTGTCGCGGGTTTTGGTGTTGCCGGCGATATTGATGCGGTCGATAGTGACTTGGGCGCCCTGCTCCACATCGTAAGCGATATCGATGAGCAGGCGTTCGCCGTCGACCTTGGTCACCGGCGTCACGTTGACGTAGGCGTAACCCTGGTCGGCATAGAGGTCGCTGATGGCGGAGACGCTCTCCCGCAGCAGTTTGCGGCTGAAAACCTCGTCCTCCTTGAGCAGGGAGAGGTTGAGGATATCCTTCTTGTCCTTGAGTAGATCACCGATGACATCGAGTTTGCCGACCATGAACTGGGGGCCTTCCTCGACTTCGATGAGGATATCCATGTAACGATTGTCCTCAGTGAGTTTGACGTGACGCTGACGCACCTTGACCCGCACGTGGCCTACATTGTAGTAGAGGTCGGCGACCCGTTCTAGGTCGTCCTTGAGGACATCTTCGTTGAACTTGCCGCGCCCGGTCATCCAAGAAAACAACCAGCGTTCCTTGGTCTCCATGGCCTTGCGCAGTTCCTTGTCGGTGAAGATGGTATTGCCTTCGAAACGGATGACATCGACAAGAACCTTGTCCCCTTCCTTGACGTCGAAGGTGACGATCGCTTCGTTGCGCTCGTTGATCTCGACCTGGGGAGTGATCGCCACGGCGTGATAGCCCTCTTCCTGATAGGCTTTCCGCAGGGCGTCGACGCTCTTGTCGACCTGCTCCGGATCGTAGATGTCCGGAGTTTTCACCACCACCAGGCCGCGCAGCTTGTCCACCTTGAATTCTTCGTTGCCGGCGAATTCCACCTTGCGCACCAGGGGACGTTCCACCACGCGATAGGTGAGCAGCACCGCGCCTTCCCGTTCATCGATCTCGGCGGTGACATCCCTGAAACGGCCCATGCCAAAAATCGCTCGCAGATCCCGGTCCACCGTCTCCGGATCATAGTCCGTGCCGGGCTTGGCCGAAAGCAGAGCACGAATTGCCGACTGTTCGACCCGGACGGCCCCCTCGATGCTCACCTCGCCGATGGTCGACGCGGACCAGGCCAGGGACGGCAGCAACAGCAGGATGGTCAGCAGTCGTAAAAGCATTCCACAGGTCTCCAGAGAAAGGACGTCAGTTTAAAAATCGCGATATTATAAGTTAATCCACGTCGTCGTGCAAACCAAAAACCCCAAGAGCGACGCGCCGCGGTCACGCCGCCAGACGCCCGTCGACCATGCGCAGAACGCGGTCGAGACGACCTGCCAGTCTTTCGCTGTGGGTCACCACGACCATGGTCAACTCCCGGCTCTGGTGAATCTCGTCGAGCAGTCGGTAGATTTCGGCGGAGGTGCCGCTGTCGAGATTCCCCGTCGGTTCGTCGGCGAGAAGCACCCGGGGGGACATGACCAGGGCGCGGGCGATGGCGACACGCTGCTGCTCCCCCCCGGAGAGCTGTCCCGGCTTGTGCTTGAGACGGTGGCCGAGACCGACCTCCCCAAGCAGTTTCGCCGCCATGGGAATCGCCTCGCGGAAACTCTTGCGCGCCACCAAGGCCGGCATCATGACGTTCTCCAGGGCGGTAAACTCAGGGAGGAGTTGATGGAACTGGAAGACGAAACCGACGGTACGGTTACGGAAAGCGTCAAGAGCCGCCCCCTTGAGGGCAAAAATATCCTCACCGTCGAAACGCACCGTCCCCGAAGTGGGGCGATCGAGGGCACCGAGGATGTGCATCAGGGTCGTCTTACCGGCCCCCGAGGTGCCGACCACGCCGACCCGTTCGCCCCGCTCGATGCGCAGGTCGATGCCGCGCAAGACGTCCACCCGACCGTCGCTGGTCCCGAAACTCTTGTTCAATCCTTGCGCTTCTATCACGTCAGTTCTCGCTCACTCGTAACGCAACGCCTCGGCGGGGTCCATGCGCGCCGCCCGCCAGGCGGGATAGATGGTGGCCAACAGGGAAATGCTCATGGCGACGACGATCACGGCGATAACGTCCTGGGAGTTGACGACCGAGGGGAAATGATCCATGCCGTAGACCGCCTGGTCGAAAATACGCAGGCCGAAAGTCCCTTCGATCCACTTGATGATGGGGTCGGCATTCTTCGCCAAAAGCAGACCAAGGCCGGTCCCCAGGGAGGTGCCGAGGGTGCCGATAATCAAGCCTTCGAGCACGAAGATCGCCATGATGCTCCGCGAAGTCGCGCCGACCGACCGCAAAATGGCGATATCCTTCTGCTTTTCCATGACAACCATGATCAGGGTGGTGGCGATGTTGAAGGCGGCAACAAGCACGATAATACCGAGGACGATGAACAGGCCGAGCTTCTCCAGCTTGAGGGCGGAAAGAAAAGAGCCGAAGAGATCCTCCCAGGAGCGAACCACATGGGGATAGGCGAAGACCCCGCGCAGTTCTTGGGCCACCGCCGTGGCGTGATCAAAGGAGTCGACCTCGATCTCGATGCCCGAGACCCGCTCCCCGGCATCGATCAGCAACTGCGCCTGGGGCAGGGCCATATAGGCGTAGTAGGTATCGAGAAAGCCGCCGCGCCGGCTGGTGATGGCCACCACCCGGAAGGGCTTCATCTTGGGAATCATACCGAAGGGGGTGATGGTAAACATGGGCGGGATAACGTTGATCACATCCCCGACGGCGACCCCGAGGGTAGCCGCCGTATCGATGCCGATGACCAGACCGGGAAGACCTTCCCCTTCGCTGAAGACCAGATCCTGCACATCCCGGGCATCGACGGTGAGAAAGGGCTGATCGAAAACCTTATTGCCCCGTTCCACCCCCTTGACGCTCACTGCCGCCACGTTGTTGCGAGAGAGCAGCATCGCTTCCTTGGAGACATAGGGGCGAGCCTCTTTGATGCACGGCGAGGCGACCAGCGCCTGCTCAATCAGTTGCCGGTAGCCGGAGAGCTCCTCGCCATGCTTCTGAACCAGAACGTGGGGAATGTTACCGAGAATCTGTTGACGGACGCCGTCGTGAAAACCGGTCATGACCGCGAGAACCAAGATCAGGGCCGCCACCCCAAGGGTCACGCCGGCGGTGGAAATGAAGGAGATGACCGAGATAAAGGTCTGCTTGCGCTTGGCCCGCAGGTAGCGCAGGCTGACAAACCACTCGTAACCCATGAAGACTTCCGTGAGGAGTAAGGGGTGTGGGGTGAAGCGCAGGAAAAAGGTTCACACCTCACCCCTCACGCCGCACCCCACACGGAATTATTTGCTTTCCGGACGCAGTTGGGGAAAGAGAATCACGTCGCGGATCGACGCTGAGTCGGTAAGCAGCATGACCAGCCGGTCGATGCCGATCCCCTCTCCGGCGGTGGGCGGCATGCCGTATTCGAGGGCGCGGATGTAGTCCTCGTCCATAGCGTGAGCCTCCTCGTCGCCGGCCTCCTTCTCGGCCAGCTGCTTGAGGAAGCGCTCCTTCTGATCGAGGGGATCGTTCAACTCGGAAAAGGCATTGGCCAACTCGCGACCGACGATAAAGAGTTCGAAGCGGTCGACCACCTCGGGGTTGGCCTCATTCTTCCGCGACAGCGGGGAAACCTCCGTGGGATATTCGGTGATAAAGGTCGGCTGCCAGAGCTTGGGCTCGGCCACCTCGTCGAAGAGTTCGGTGAGGAGTTTGCCGTAACCGATGTTTTTATCCAGCTCCAACCCCAAAGACTGGGCGTAAGCGTAGGCGCGGTCACGGTCTTCAAGAACGGCGGGATCGATCTGGCCGTACTTGATGATCGCTTCCTTGACCGTGAGCCGGTCCCAGGGAGGGGTCAGGTCAACGCTCTTGCCGCCGTAAGGAATAACCAGGTTGCCGCAGAGCTGTTGGGCAACGTGGCAAATCAGTTCCTCGGTGAAGTCCATCAGGTCGTGGTAGGTCGCGTAGGCCCGGTAGAATTCCATCATGGTGAATTCGGGGTTATGCTGTATGGAAATCCCCTCGTTGCGGAAGTTGCGGTTGATCTCGAAAACCCGCTCGAAGCCGCCGACCACCAGCCGCTTGAGATAGAGCTCCGGCGCGATGCGCAGAAAGAGATCCATCTTCAGGGTGTTGTGGTGGGTGACGAAGGGCTTGGCCGTCGCCCCACCGGCGATGGGCTGCATCATCGGCGTCTCGACTTCGAGAAAGTCGTGACGCATCATGAACTCGCGGATCAGACCAATGATCCGGCTGCGCTTGAGAAAGACCTCGCGCACGGCGGGATTGACGATCATATCGAGATAACGCTGGCGGTAACGGGTCTCCACGTCGGTCAGGCCGTGCCATTTTTCCGGCAGCACCTGCAACGATTTGCTCAGCAGACGCAGGGCGTCGGCACGCAGGGAGAGTTCGCCGGTCTTGGTCCGGAAGGGCGTACCGGAAAGACCGACGACATCACCGAGGTCAAGCTTACGAAAGAGCGCGAAGGCCTCTTCACCGATATTGTCTCGGCCGACGTAGACCTGCAGGCGCCCCTTGCGGTCCTGAAGCTGAATAAAAGCGGCCTTGCCGAAATCGCGCCGGGCCATAATCCGACCGGCGACGACGTAGCGCTCGTCGCAGCCTTCCAAGGCGGCGGCATCATCCTCTTCGTGGGCGCCGGCCACCTCTGCCGAAGTGTGCGTTACGGAAAAATCGTTGGCGTAGGGATTGATCCCGGCGCCGCGCAATTCCTCCAGCTTGGCCCGTCGCTGTACTAAAATATCGTTCAGATCTTCCATAATATCCATACCTTTCATCCCGACTTCACAAGCGGGCTACCTTATACTCCGCACCCCGCCAAGTCAAGGGCAATCCCGCCCACAAAAAGCGGCAACGACTATTTGCCGCTCAGCAGATAGGCTTCGATAAAAACGTCGATATCGCCGTCCAGGACAGCGTCGGTGTTACCCACTTCAAAGCCGGTGCGATGGTCCTTGACCAGGCGATAGGGGTGCAGCACATAGGAGCGGATCTGGCTGCCCCAGCCGATCTCCTTCTTCTCGCCGGAGATGGCCGCCGATTCCTCCTCCTTCTTGCGCACTTCCAGTTCATAGAGACGGGCCTTGAGCTGTTTCATCGCCACCGCCCGGTTCTTATGCTGGGAACGCTCGTTCTGACAGGCGACGACGATCCCCGTCGGCATATGGGTGATGCGAATCGCCGACTCGGTCTTGTTGACGTGCTGGCCACCGGCGCCACTGGCGCGGTAGGTGTCGACCTTAAGATCCTTCTCGTTGATCTCCACGTCAATGTCGTCCGACAGTTCGGGGAAGACGAAGACCGAGCAGAAGGAGGTATGCCGGCGGGCGTTAGCGTCGAAGGGGGATATGCGCACCAGCCGGTGAATGCCGTTTTCGGCACGCAGAAACCCGTAGGCGTAGTCCCCCTCGACGTTGAAAGTCACGCCCTTGACTCCCGCCTCGTCGCCGGGCTGGTAGTCGGTAATCTCGGTTTTGAAGCCCTTGCGCTCGCAGTAGCGCAGATACATGCGCAGCAGCATCTCGGCCCAGTCCTGAGCCTCGGTCCCGCCGGCCCCGGCGTTGATGCTGAAGATGGCGTTATTGGCGTCGTGTTCGCCGGAGAGCATGCGGGCGAATTCCATCCGGCCGATACGCTGTTCTAGGACCGGCAACAGCTCACGCACCTCGTCTCGGGTCGCCTCATCCTGCCCTTCCTCGCCCAGTTCGACGAGAACCTGCAGATCCTCCAGTTCCTGACGGGCCTGGCGGTAATCCCCAACAACTTTTTGCAGGGAATTCCGTTCCTTCAGGATGTCTTGGGTACGCTCGCCCTGATTCCAGAACTCGGGCTTGGCGATTTCCGCCTCCAGTTCGGCGACCCGCTCTGCCTTCACCTCGACGTCAAAGGTACCCCCTCAGCTCATTGAGCTTGTCCTGAAGAAGGGTCAAGGACTCTTTTTCATCACGAAACATGGACTGTTTTCTCCTTGAACGGATTACTGAAAAACAAATGGGCGGGGAGTATACCGGCTTCCCCGCCGCAGCTCAAGACCTCTTTGCGGGAAAACCCTCAGGGATAGCGGCGACGGGTGCGGATCAGCCAGAAAACAGCCAACGCACAAAAGAGAAGGGCCGGCAACTCGCCGATGCGTTGATAGAGGGTCGCCTCGCCGCCGAGAAGAACCTTCCCGCGTACCACCGCCGGGGCGAAGAGCTCGGAGCGAGCGACGATCCTGCCTTTCGGGTCGATGAGAGCGGAGATGCCGGTATTGGCCGCCCGCGCCAGCCACAGACGGTTCTCCACGGCGCGGAAGCGGGTCATGGCCAAATGCTGGTGGGGGGCGGAGGACCGGCCGAACCAGGCATCGTTGGTGATGTTCACCAGCAGGCCGCTGCCGCTGGCAGCGTAGTCCCGAGCCAGCTCGGGGAAGATTCCCTCAAAGCAGACGAGCACGCCGAGTTTGGCCGCCTCCAGCGGCAGAGGGTTGACCGTTCCCGGCGAGAAGTCGCCGATCCCTGTTACCAGCTTGTCGATAAAAGGGAGAAAGCGCCCGAGAGGAACGTACTCGCCAAAGGGGACGAGATGAACCTTGTCGCTGCGCCCGAGCACCACACCGGAAGGAGAAAGGAGAAAGGCGCTGTTCAGATAGCGATAAGAACCCATCCCCTTCTCGTAAGCGGGACTGCCGAAGAGCAGATGGCCGCCAATGGCACGGGACACCTCCGTTACCTGGGCGGAGAGCGGACCGGGCTCCTGAAAGTAGAACGGAGTGGCGCTCTCCGGCCAGACGATCAGATCAGGAGCACCGTCGGCAGTCGCTTCCCGGGACAGCTCCCGATAGATCTCGACGGTCTTCTGCTGATAGGCCGGATCCCACTTGACCGACTGGTCGATATTCCCTTGAATCAGCGCCACTTCCAGCGTCGGCGCCGTGGCGTCCTCGGGGAGGCCCAGACGCCAGAAGCCGTAGGCATGGGCGGCGATGATCAACAAAAGACCGATGGCCACGCCCGACCGGGAGAGGGGTTCCGAACCGCGCCGCGCCAGGGAACGCCAGAGCTGAAAGACCAGGACATTGGCGAAAACGATCAGAAAACTGAGGCCGTGGACACCGAACAGATCGACACTTTGCAGCAGCACTTCACGGTTCTGCTGGGAGTAGCCGAGGCTCGCCCAAGGGAAGCCGCTCAGCAGAAAGGAGCGCAGAAATTCGAGAGCGACCCAGACCACCGGCAGAGTCAGCAGGTAAGAACGGCCGAGTTGCTCGCGAAAGCGGCAGACCGCCCAGGTGGCGAGGCCGAAAAAAAGCGCCAGATAGGCCACCAGCAGGACATAGGCGACCAGGGAAAAGAACGGGTGCATGCGACCGTAGGTGGTCATGACGATGTTCAGCCAGTAGAGCACCAGGCCGAAGAAGGCACAACCGGCCACGAATCCGCTGCGAAAAGGATGGCGCTCCATCACGGTCAGCAACGGCACCAGACCAAACCAGGCCAACCAGGAAAAATCCGGACGCGGAAAGGCCAGCGCCAGCAGCAATCCCGAAAGCAGGGACAGGGCGGCGGTTTTCCCCGGTGACGTAAGCTTCATCAGGAAGCGTCTTCCTCCTGGGTCTCCGCCTCGGCGCGAAACACCCGCACCTTGCGGATCTTGCGGCCATCGCATTCCACTACGGTCATGCGCAGCACGCCGTCGCGAATCTCCTCGTTGACCTGGGGAACATGGCCGAAAAGATTGAAGAGGTAGCCGCCGACGGTATCGAACTTCTCCCGGGGAATGTCGATGTCGAAATAATCCTCCAGTTCCTCGATGTTGAGACGCCCGTCAACCAAAACCACGCCGGGAGCTTCTTCCACCAGTTCATCCTCTTCGAGATCGTACTCATCCTGGATGTCGCCGACGATCTCCTCAATCAGATCCTCGATGGTGATCAGCCCCGAGGTACCGCCGTATTCATCGATAGCGATGGCCATATGCACCCGCTGGGTGCGGAATTCCTGCAGCAGCTCTTCGATCTGTTTGGTTTCCGGGACGAAATAGGGGGTACGCATGATCTGCTCGATGCGGAAATCCTCGTCCCGGCAACCCCAGAGACGAAGCAGATCCTTGGCGTAGATGATGCCGACGATGCGGTCGGCGGTCCCCTCGTAGATGGGCAGACGGGAATGTCCCGAAGAAATGATCGCCGCCAGCAGTTCGCCGAGGCTGGTGGTCATACTGCAGCAGACCATGTCGATGCGTGAAACCATGACCTCACGTACGATCGTTTCACCGAACTCGAAGATCGAGTGGAGCATCTCCCCCTCGTCCTCATTGATGATCCCCTCTTCCTCCGACTCCTCGATCAACTCCTGTAAGTCCTTCTCGGTCATGACCCGGCGCCGGCCACCCAGCAGGCGTGCAAGCCCTCCAAACCATGAAGTCCGTCTGTCACTCGTACTGTCGTCGTCCAAAAATCCGTTCCTCCCTGGATGAAATCGACTTGGAAACGCGGCGCTTCTTTCGGCCGAACAGGCGCGAGACCCGCCGGCTGCCGCACAGATTCTCCTACATCAAGATATAGACCAAAAGTGTCACCGCCACCCCGAGGACGCCGCCGGCCACCACCTCGCCGGCACTGTGGATGCCCAGCAACAACCGGCTGTGGCTGACCATGACCGCCAACGCCAGGGTCAGCAAGGAGAGGAGTGCGCCGACCCCGGAAAGGATAATGGCACTGGCGATGGCGAAGGAAATCGCCGCGTGGCCGCTCGGCAGGCCGCCGTGCAGCGGCGTGCCCCGCCCGAAAAGGGCCTTGAGAAGGACGACGAGGATGGTCGCCACCAGCACCGAAACGACCGGGAATTCCCCCGGCGGTCGACCCAACTGGTCGAGCTGCCCGCCCAACGCCGGAAGAATGTAGCGGGAGAGGGCGAAAAAACCCATCACCACCGCGCCGATGCTCGCCACCAGCACCGCCCCGGCGGCCACATCCTTGGCCTGTTTGGCCAGGGGATGGTAGCCGGGAGAAACCAGGTCGACCACCACCTCCAAAGCGGTGTTGACCAGTTCGGCAAAAAGCACCAAGGTGACGGCGAAGGCCAGCAGGATGAATTCAAGGGCCGACAGGCCCAAGAAATGAGCGAAGAGCAGCACCGCAAGCGCCGCCAGGAAATGCCAGCGCATGTGCCGCTGGGTGCGCGCGGTCCAGAGAATTCCCTCGATGGCGCAGTTGACGCTTTGCAGCCAGTTGGTGGGCTTGATGGGCTCGCGCGGGGACTCGCTCATGGCGAAAGGAATTCCTCACGCAAGAGGGCGAAAATTTCCCGCTCCCGCGCTTCCATGCGTTCGGCCTCCTCGGCGCCGCTGCGTTCATGATCATAGCCGAGCAGATGGAGGACGCCGTGCAAAAGTAGAAAGACCAGTTCGTGCTCGTAGGGGATACCGGCGTCAGCGGCATCCCGGGCCGCCGTTTCGGCGGAGATCACCACGTCGCCGAGCATCTCCGGAAAGAGTTCACCCCCCTCCCCTTCACGCATGGCGAAGGAGATGACGTTGGTCGGTTTGTCCCGTTGCAGGTAGTCGCGATTGATGATGCGAATATCAGCATCGTCGACGACCAGGATCGACAGCTCGGCCTCAGGACATCCCGAGACGCTTAAGATCTTCCGTGCCACTTTTCGCAGGAACAGTTTCCTTACCTTTTGCTTCCTTTGCCGATTCTCGATCTGAATCTTCACCGTTCTTCCTCTTGGCGGCATCCTTGTCCCGCTCTTTGTAGGCCGGTTCCGGATAGTCGATGCGATGGTGGAAAATTCCCGCCAGAATGCGGTTGAAGCTTCTGGCGATGCGATGCAAGTCCTTGAGGGTCAGTTCGCACTCGTCGAGCTGACCGTCGATGAAGATGTTGTTGATGATCTTCTGCACCATCCCCTGAATCCGCGCCGGGGTCGGATCAGAGAGGGTGCGGCTGGCCGCCTCGACGGCGTCGGCGAGCATGATCAGGGCCGCCTCGCGGGTCTGCGGCTTGGGTCCGGGATAGCGGTAGTCGCGCTCGTCGACCGCGGGCATTCCCGGCTCTTCCTTGCTCTTGGCCTTGTCGTAGAAGAACTTCATCAGCGCCGTGCCGTGATGCTGGCGGATGATGTCGATGATCGGCGCGCCGAGCTTGTTCTCCCGGGCCATTTCCACCGCGTCCTTGACATGGGACATGAGAATCAGCGCGCTCATCGAAGGAGCCAACTTGTCGTGCCGGTTCTCCTGACCGTTCATGTTCTCGACGAAATAAAGCGGCTTGCGGATCTTGCCGATGTCGTGGTAGTACGCCGCCACCCGCGCCAACAGGGGATTGGCGTTGATCGATTCGGCAGCGGCCTCGACCAGGTTGCCGACAATCACCGAATGATGGTAGGTGCCGGGCGCCTGGATCATCAGTTCGCGCAGTATCGGCGTGTTCATGTTGGCCAGTTCGAGCAGCTTGATGTCGGTCGTGTACTCGAAAAGATGCTCCACCAGCGGGATGGTGCCGGTGACGAGGATCGCGCAGAGAAAGCCTCCAGCCAGGCCGAACCCGATCTTGTAGAGAAGCTGCACATCGAAGGCCTGGCCGCTGATCAGATAGAGGCCGACAATCATCAGCATGTTCACTAGCGACAGATGAAAGCCGGCCCGGTAGAGGGTCGTACGCTGCTTGCAGTGCCGGACCCAGTGGGCAGAGGTCACGCTCCCGGCGAGGGCGTAGACACTGATATAGAGGCTGTAACCGAAGAGCGCCCCGAGCAGCAAGGACGAGAGGATGGCGAAAACAAAGGCGACCTCGGAGTTGAGGACGATGCGCGCCAGCATCGCTCCGAAGGCAAAGGGAAGCACGTAGTAATAGCTGTTCGAGTCGATGTAGGGAAAGGCGCTCTCCAGCGCCGAAGAAACGAAAATCCCAAACTTGACCAGAACGAAAAGGACGATGAAATTCACCACCAGAAAGAGCAGGTCGCGATTGTCCGGAGCGTACTTGCGGATATTGACCCGGGCAAAGCGGTGGGTGGCGAAAAAGAGCACGACAATCGACAGGAAGAAGCCGATACCTGCGACCAGGGTATTGGAATGACTGCCGAGTTCGCTGATCCCACGGAGTTTCCTGATCTGCTCCTCGGTGACCCGCTCGCCTTCGCGGACAATCATCTCCCCCTTCTTGACCTGGAAAAGAACCGGCTTGACCTCCTCGCGGGCCTGCTGCTTGCGGGCTTCGGTCTCGTTCTTGTTGAACGTCAGATTGGGGCTGACCAGCTTCACCGCCAGCGTCTGGATCAGTCGCCGCTGGGCACGGCTCAGGTCGAGGGGGCGCAGCTCCTCGCGCAGACGGTCCTGGGCGTTGCCCACACCAATGACCTCCTGGGCCTGCTGCAAGAGGATCTCCTGACGGGAGTGGAGATCGCGCATGAGAATCCCGTGTTTGGCTTCCCCCTGAAAGAGTTGCAGGTTGCCGACAATGCGCCCCTCAAGGGCGCTGATCACCGCCTGGCGGATAGGAGCCAAATCGAGGGGGGCCGCGGTTTCCCGGGCGGCTGCTTCAGCCGTGAAAGCCTTAAGGGAATCCCGATCCTCCGCGGTCAGCTCGACTTCCAGAAAATTTTCCAGATCATCGCCCAAAGTCGCGGTCATTTCCGGATCGACGGCCGCCTGCTCGACAAGTTGCAGCCCCTGCGCCAACGTTTCGGCAGCCGCCTGCCCAGCCCGGGAATCGTAATCGTAGAGGGGCAGCACCGCACCTTCCGCCTCGACCCGCTTGCTCTCGGTGAGCACCAGATCGGGAATGAGGAGTTCGCGGGGCGACTTGACGTCCCGGGTGGCGATATCCCCCGGAGAGTAATGATCGGGAATAAATCCGCCCTTAGGAACGATGATCACGGTCAGAAAGAGCGCAAGAAAAGCCAGCATCAGATAACGCTGGGCCCGCTCCTGCCGCCAGAAGGATTTCTCGACGATCTTGCTCTTGCGACTAGAACTGTCGGATTTGCTGTCGTTTTTATTCATGAGGGAGAAATGCCCGAGGATGGCGCGACACACTCGCCGGCGGCGGGCCGGCGGCGCTCGTAGGCCTGGATGATGGTCTGCACGATGGGGTGCCGGACCACGTCGCGATCGCTGAAATAGTTGAAGACGATCCCCTCGACGCCGCGCAGCACCTCGGTCGCCTCCACCAACCCGGAACGGCGACCGGTCGGCAGATCGATCTGGGTGACGTCGCCGGTGATCACCGCCCGGCTGCCGAAACCGAGACGGGTGAGGCACATCTTCATCTGTTCGGTGGTCGTATTCTGCGCCTCGTCAAGGATAACGAAGGCGTCGTTGAGGGTGCGACCGCGCATGAAGGCCAGGGGGGCCACTTCGACCACCCCGTTGGCGATCAGGGCTTGGCCCTTGTCGAAATCCATCATATCGTAGAGCGCGTCGTAAAGGGGGCGCAGATAGGGATTGACCTTTTCCGCCAGATCGCCGGGAAGAAAGCCGAGTTTTTCGCCCGCCTCCACCGCCGGACGCACCAGCACGATACGGCTGACTTCCTTCTTGACCAGGAAAGAGACGGCCATGGCCATGGCCAGATAGGTCTTGCCCGTCCCCGCCGGTCCAATGCCGAAGACGACGTCGTGTTTGCGGATGGCGTCAACATAAGCCTTCTGCGCCAGGCTCTTGGGGGCAATGACCTTTTTGCGGGTGGAGACGAAGATGGTATCGAGGAAGATGTCCCGCAGATGGGCACGGGAATCGGCGGAAAGGATGCGCGAGGCGTAATCGAGATCGGCGGGCGACACCATATATCCCGCCTTGAGCAGGCCATGAACCTCTTCGAAGAGGCGCCGGGCCAGACGCACCTGGGCATCCTCCCCCTCGATGGTCAACTCGCTCCCGCGGGAACCGACACGCACCCCGAGCATCCGCTCGACGAGTTTGAGATTGCGGTTCTGCTGACCAAAGAGCAGATTGGCCAGCGAGGTGTCTTCAGCCTGAAAATTGTCGCGCATGCGCTCCCGAATCAGCCTTGCCAGGATACCGGAATACCTGGGAATAAGTGCAGACTTTAACATTTTCGCCGAGGCAAAGCAATTTCTTTCCCGGGGAAGGTGCCCGGGCCGTTATGACGAAGGATGAAAAGGGGCTTCCAAATTTGGCGTCTTGTGCTATAAGTAACGCGCCCGCCGGGGGCAGAAGGGTTCAACCCACATTACATATCCTTGCAAGGGGGTCTTACATGAGCGAAATCATCGATATCTACGCCCGGGAAATTCTCGATTCGCGGGGTAATCCGACGGTCGAAGTCGAAGTCTTCCTCGAAAGCGGCGTCATGGGCCGCGCGGCGGTGCCGAGCGGGGCCTCCACCGGCGAGCGCGAAGCCCTGGAGCTGCGCGACGGCGAAAAAGCCCGCTACTTGGGCAAAGGGGTGCTCAAGGCCGTGGAGAACATCAACGAAATCATTGCCGAGGCGCTGATCGGCTGGGAAGCCTCCGACCAGGCCGGCATCGACCGCAAGCTGCTGGAACTGGACGGCACCGACTTCAAAAGCAACCTTGGCGCCAACGCCCTGCTCGGGGTCTCCATGGCCTGCGCCAAGGCCGCCGCGGAAGACGCCGGACTGCCTCTCTACCAGTACATCGGCGGCGCCAACGCCAAGGAACTCCCGGTGCCGATGATGAACATCCTCAACGGCGGTGCCCATGCCGACAACAATGTCGATATCCAGGAATTCATGGTCATGCCCGCCGGCGCCGGTTCTTTCAAAGAAGCCCTGCGCATGGGCGCGGAAATCTTCCATGCCTTAAAGAAGGTGCTCAAGGGCAAAGGCTACAACACCGCCGTCGGCGATGAAGGCGGCTTCGCTCCTAACCTGAAAAGCAACGAGGAAGCGCTGGAAGTAATCATGGAGGCCATCCGCGAAGCCGGCTACAAACCCGGGGAAGATGTGCTGCTGGCGCTGGATGTCGCCTCTTCCGAACTCTTCAAGGACGGCAAATACCATCTCGAAAACGAGAAACAGCCGGTCAAGACCGCCCAGGAACTGGTCGACTTGTACGAGGATCTGGTCAACCGTTACCCGATCATCTCCATCGAAGACGGCATGGCGGAAAACGACTGGGACGGCTGGAAGCTGATGACCGACCGCCTCGGCAATAAAATCCAGGTCGTCGGCGACGACCTCTTCGTCACCAACACGAAAATTCTCAAGAAAGGGATCGAAAAAGGCATCGCCAATTCGATTCTGATCAAGGTCAACCAGATCGGCACTCTCACCGAAACCCTCGAAGCCATCGAAATGGCCAAGCGCGCCGGCTATACCTGCATTATTTCCCACCGTAGTGGCGAAACCGAAGACACCACCATTGCCGACTTGGCGGTTGCCGTCAATGCCGGCCAGATCAAAACCGGCTCCCTCTGCCGCACCGACCGCATCTGCAAATACAACCAGCTGCTGCGCATCGAGGACGAACTGGACGACGTCGCCCTCTTCAACGGCAAGGACGTCTTTTACAACCTGCGCAAACGCTAGCTCGCAAAATCCGCGAAACGAAAAAACCCGCCGAGAGTTCCCGGCGGGTTTTTTCGTTTCCTGGCGGCGGCTCTTAGCCTTTCAGCCGCCGCAGATCCTCGATCACCTTGCGGCTCGCCTCGCGGCGCTGCTCCATGGCGTCGAAGATACGGCGGATCATGTCGCTGACCGAGGCAACCGCCGTTTCGATATTGCGGGTGTTGCGTTTCTGCCGTTCGGTGGCCTGCGCCATATCGTCCGTCATGTTCTTCACTTCCTCGATGGAATGGACGATGTTGCGGGTACCGTCGGCCTGCTCCCTGGAGGCGGTGGAAATATGGCTGGACATCTCCCCGACCCGTTCGATGGAGGCCGTCACGGATTCGACGCTGCGCGATACTTCCTGGGTGGCGCCGCGGATGTCCCGGGTCATGGCCATGGCCGTGGCGGCGCTGGAAAGGATCTGGCCCAGGGATTCGTCCATCCCCTGACCAAGTACCATTCCCTCCTGCACCAGCTTGCGGGTCTTGGTGATGTGTCCCACCGATTCCCGGGTGTAGTCCTGAAGTTCCTCGATAATACGCGTGATGGCGCCGGTTGACTGGGCGGTTTCCTGGGAGAGGGCTCGGACCTCATCGGCCACCACCCCGAAGGAGCGCCCGTGCTCGCCGGCCTGGGCGGCGATGATGGCGGCATTGAGTGCGAGCAGGTTGGTCTTCTGTGTCACCTCGGTAATCACCGTGGTGATGGTGTTGATCTCCTCCCCTTTCAGAGAGAGAAGTTCGATGGTCTTGACCGCCTCCTCAACGGCCTGGGAAATCCCCTGAAGACCAGCGATCACCCCGGCGACAGCGCGGGCACCGCTTTCGGCCTTGGCCTTGACCGTTTCCGACATTTCATGGGAACGGGCGCCGCTCTCCTCCACGGATTTGATGGTGGCGGCGATCTCGGTCATGGCGGCGATGGAGTTCTCCATGAAATCAGCGAGTTGGGACAGATTGCCCGAGACCTGGTCGATGGAAACGGAAATCTCCCCGGCGGCGCTGCGGGTGGAGTCGACTGCCTCACGCACCACATCGGCCGCGCTGGAAATATCGACGATCGCCTCGCTGGTCGACTCGGTCGCTTCCTTAAGAGAATGGTCGAGACGTTCATGCTCCGTGCGATATTTGCTGAATTCGGAAAAGGTGTGCTCCAGCTCACCGGTGAGGCTTTCCACCGCTTCGAGCAGATTGAGCTTGTTCAGGCTCGACGCGACCTGGTCGGCGAAGAGTTTGACCGTATCCACATCGGTATCGTCGAGGGCCTTGCGCTTGAGTTTGTTGTCGACCCCGAAGAGACCGATCACCTCGTCGCGCACGATAATCGGGCAAAGAATGAAATTTTTCGAGCGCAACTGGGGGATCTCGGAGCAGGGGGGGCGCAGATGAAATTCGGAAGGCATCCGGTCGATATCGTCAACCAGCAAAACCCGCTTGTCCTCCACGGTCTTGAACAGGGCTCCGGCCCGTTCGTCGAGCGGCAGGCTGACGCCGGGGAGAAGATCGCCGGCGCCCCGACTGGCGAGAAAGTCGAGACCGTCACGCCGCTCGTTGACCATAAGGATATTGACCCGGTCGTAGCCGAGAACTTCGTGCAGGCCGTTAGCGGCCAGGCGGAGGATTTCGGCGACGTTGACCGATTTTTGGATGTGGGTATTGATGGTGTGGAAATTTTTCAGGCTCTTGTTCAGATCGAGGAAGCGGCGCTCGAAGGTGGCCTTCTGCTCGGCCACCGTGCGGTTGAGCTGATCGAGGCTGTGGGCCCGCTCCAGAACCTGCTGGGTGCCTCGACCGATAAGAAAACCGGTGACGCCGAGAACAACGGCGGTGCCCACGCCCATGTAGAGAAAGAGCGACAACTGCTCGCCGCTTCCGAACACCCCCTCGTGCACCTGTGCCCAGAAGCCCTGGCCATCCCGCCAGAAGAGCATCAGGCGCAGCAGCTGCCAGCCGATCGGCGCGCTGATCCCGAGGCAGAGTCCGCTGATCCCGAACAGCCATGCCCGATCGATACGAGTCGCCGTGTTTTCCTTGCTCATGCCCAATCCCCCTTGTAAAAACCGTCCCGTTAGCCTGATTTTATACGTTGAACCAACCTAGCCGCGCGCCGCCCGAGCGTCAATCAAAACCGGGCGCTCGGCGTTCCCCGCCGCCCCCGGGTCGCTAACGTCCGACCATGACACCGAGATCCTCGGCGGTGTGGATGAGACCACCCTCCGGATCGACACGATTGAGAGCGCCCACCGCTTCCTCGATGGCAACCGCATCCACATCCCGGCCGCGCAGGGCGACCATCCGGCCGAAATGCCCCTGCTCCACCAGTTCTACCGCCTTGGTACCGAAGCGGGAACCGAGAATCCGGTCGAAGGGGGACGGCGTCCCGCCACGCTGGACATGGCCGAGAACCACGGTGCGGGTTTCCATCTCCAGCCGTTGGGCGATCTCGGCGGCAACCCAGTGCCCCATGCCGCCGAGCCGTTCCACGCCCAGGTTCTGATCCGCCGTGAGCTGGACGATCTTGCCCCCGCCAGCGGGGAACGCCCCCTCGGAAACGACGACGATGGAAAAACGGCTCCCCCGCGCCTTGCGAGTGAGAATCGCCTGGCAGACCTTCTCCATGTCGAAGGGGATTTCCGGGATGAGGATGACGTCGGCGCTGCCGGCGATCCCCGATTCGAGAGCGATCCAGCCGGCGTCCCGACCCATCACCTCGACCACCATGACCCGGTTGTGGCTCTCCGCCGTGGTGTGCAGTCGGTCAAGGGCTTCGGTAACGATGCCGACGGCGGTGTTGTAACCGAAGGTGACATCGGTGCCGCGCAGGTCGTTGTCGATGGTCTTCGGCACCCCGACCACGGGTATCCCCTGCTCATTCAGCTGCCGGGCGATCTTCAGGGTGCCGTCGCCACCGACGGCGATCAGGGCTTCAGCCCCGACCTTATGGAAATTTTCCACCACCTGCCGGGAGACATCCATGAGTTTGACCTCCCCCCCCTTCCGCACCGGATAGGCAAAGGGATTCCCGCGATTGCTGGTGCCGAGAATGGTTCCCCCCCGGGGGAGAATCCCCTTGACCGCCGCCATGTCCAGGGGAATGATGCGCGGTCCGTCCACCAGGCCGTCGAAACCATCGGCAATCCCCAGCACCTTCCAATTGCGTTTGAGCACCGCCGCCCGTACCACCCCGCGGATCACCGCATTCAACCCCGGGCAGTCGCCGCCGCCGGTCAAAATCGCAATGGTTTTCATCGAGTTGTCCTTCCCAGATTAGAATTGTTCGGAAAGCCCGGCCAAAGCCGCCGCACCAAGAATCCCGGCCTCGTCGCCGAGACGGCCGGGGACCACGCTCATCCGTCGTCCGGAAACGGGGAAAGCGTGCTGTCGCAGCGCGCGGAGGATAGCCGGTTGCATGAGATCGAAACTCTCAACGGCGCCGCCGGCAATCACCGCGCCGTCGAGGTTGAGGAGATTGGCCACTCCGCCGAGTACCTGCCCCAGATAGCCTCCCGCCTCCTCCAGCACCCCCAGGGCCAGGGCATCCCCCCGGCGGGCCGCTTCCCCCACCTGACGGCTGGTCAGTTCAGCGGCGGGAATAGCCGCCAGCGCACTCGCCTCCCCGGCGGCTATGCGCTCCCGGGCGGACACCGCCAGCGCCCGGGCCGAGGCATACTGTTCGAGACAGCCGCGATTGCCGCAGCCGCAGAGACGTCCGCCGGGAACCACCGTCCAATGTCCGACCTCCCCGGCGGCACCGTCGGCCCCGAGCCAGAGTCGCCGGTTAAGTACCAACCCACCGCCGACACCGGTCCCCAGCGTTACGGCGAGAAAGGAGTTGAATTCCCGTCCCGCGCCGAAAAGGGCTTCGCCCCAGGCTGAGGCGTTGGCGTCGTTGGCCACCGTCACCGGCCGCTTCAGCCGCGCGGCAAGGTCGACCGCCAAGGGGCGCCCGTCAAGATGAGGAAGATTGGGGGAGGCGACCACGGTGCCGTCGCCGGAAATGAGTCCCGGCGCACCCATGCCGACCGCTGCGACCTTTAGGCCAAGACCTTCCCCTTGGCGCAACAGTTCTTCCAATCCCGCGACGAGTTCGGCCAGCCAGGCATCGTAGCCCCGCACCATCTCCGTCGGTCGGCGCCGGATTTCACCGATTCGCCCCCCTGTGCCGACCAGCGCAGCCCGGCAGTTGGTGCCGCCGAGATCGATGCCGATCACCGCCGGCGTCACTGGCGACTCCGCTGTTCGGTGGCGATGGCGAGCCGGGCAAAGCCGCTGACCTTGGCGAGATCCATCAGCTCAACCACCTGACCATGGCGCGCCTCCTTGTCGGCGAGCAGGAGAAAGGTCATGCGTTCAGCACGCTCCTTGAACCCTTCGAGGTGACGACGCAGCGCCGCGGTAGTGACCGGAGTGTCGGCGAGGAAGATCTCCCCTTCCTTGGAGAGATAGATCTTGACCTCCTCGGCTTCGTCCTTTTCCCGCTGGGTTGAAGCCTCGGGGAGCTTGATGGAAAGGCCCGGGGTTTCGATGAAGGTGGTGGAAATCATGAAGAAGATGAGCAGCAGGAAGACGCAGTCGACCATCGGCGTCATGTCGACTTTCGGCTCCTCGCGCCCCGGGCGCTTGCGGAGAAAACCCATGTCAGCTCCCCAGCAGGTCGACGAGGCGCAGACTGTATTCTTCCAGTTCCAGGGCGATGCGCTCCACCCGGCTGGTCAGATACTTGTGCAGAAGGATCGTCGGGATGGCCACGGAAAGCCCGGCCGCCGTGGTAATCAATGCCTCGGAGATACCGCCGCCGAGGGTCGCCGGGGTACCGGCGCCCTGCACGGAAATGACGGTGAAAGCTTCGATCATGCCGAAGACCGTGCCGAGCAGACCAAGCAGCGGCGCGATGGTGGCGATGGTTCCCATCAGCCCCAGATACTTTTCCAGGGGGGCGGTTTCCCGGCCACCGACCTCCTCGACCACGGTCTTGAGATGGTCGCGGCTTCGGCCGGCGGCACGCAACGCGGCGATGAAGATGCGCGCCAGGGTGGAACCGTTGCGCTGACAGACAACCAGCGCCTCGTCGATGTGCCCCCGGTGGGCCAGGCTTTCCACCTCGCGGGAAAGCTGCTCGATGCCGCGCCGAACGCGGCGGAAGGTCCAGATCCGTTCGAGAAAAATGGCCAGCGCCATCACCGAAGAGAGGAGGATCGGGTACATGAGCGGGCCGCCCTTTTGAAACAATTCCAGCATACCGACAACAATCCTTTCAAAGCCATAGCCGAATTTAAAACCAGATAATATTAGGATGTTTCCGGCGGGGAATCAAGAAGCGCGTGGCGTCCGTAAAGACAAATCGAAAGAACAGGAGGAAAAAAACAGAGAGGTCGTGGCGACGGAAAGGGTGCGCGGCGCGGCAAAACCGTCGCTGGAATCAGCCCTTCGCAACCCGGGCAGGACAACGACGGAGTCCGGCCGTTCAGTCGATGGGGATGATCGAGCCTGCGATGTGCTCGCCGATTTCCAGAAGCCCAACGGTGTGTCGGGGAGCATCCCGGCGATCGGTGGCGCTGCCGGGGTTGAACAGCAGCAGGTCGCCGACCCGCCGACAGGTGGGCTGATGGCTGTGGCCATAGACCAGGCAGTCGATGGCCAGCCCCTGGAACTCCGGCAGCAGGCGCTCTTCGAGTTGGAAAGGCGCTCCCCAGCCGTGGACCAGGGCGATGCGAAAGCCGCCCAGGGTAAGAAGCTTTCTGATGGGGACGCCGGCGACCGGGACATCCGTGTTGCCGCGCACGGCATGCACTTGCCGTTCTCCGAAAAAGTCGAGGAATTCGGGTAGGCCGACATCTCCAGCATGGAGAATCGTCGTCACCCCGGCGAAACAGCCGGCACAGAGTCTCTCGGCCAGCCGTGCCCCCTGAGCCAGGTCACGGATATGGGTATCGGAAATCACGCCTACTTTCAGCATAATTAAAATCCTGGGTTTCCCGTCAAGCGTCGCGTCCCGTTCCGGAAAAGTCCGTCGACGGGCTCGCGCCGGAGAGGTGCCGGGCGGTTAACAATAGAGGGATACATCACAAAAAAGAGAACAGGGTTTGAATTTGAAGTCTTTCTCCTTGACATGGCAATAAAGACGGCTCTATGTTTATCTTTATTTTTACTAAAATTATCTGACAAAAAGAACAGAAGCTCAGCCGACCGCCGAGCCAGCACATGAAAAATCCTCCGAGCGACTGGAAAAGCCCCTTCTCACCGGGTACCGTTAAGTAAGCCCATAAAACTCCTTCACACCATCAGGGAGACAGATCACCATGTCGAAAAAACAAGAAGCGCTGGACTATCACAGCTCCGGCCGCAAAGGCAAGATCGAAGTCATCACCACCAAACCCTGCGCCACCAGCCGCGACCTGTCGCTGGCCTACAGCCCCGGGGTCGCCGAGCCCTGCCTGGAAATCGAAAAGAATCCCGACGACGCCTACAAGTATACCGCCAAAGGGAACCTGGTGGCGGTTGTCTCCAACGGCACCGCCGTTCTCGGCCTGGGAGACATCGGCGCCCTCGCCGGCAAGCCGGTCATGGAGGGCAAGGGCGTACTCTTCAAACGTTTCGCCGACGTCGACGTCTTCGATATCGAGCTCAACACCAAGGACTCGGACGAAATCGTCCGCACCGTGAAAATCCTCGAACCGACCTTCGGCGGCATCAACCTCGAAGACATCAAGGGCCCCGAGTGCTTCTACATTGAGGAGAAACTCAAGGAGATCATGGATATCCCCGTCTTCCACGACGATCAGCACGGCACCGCGATCATCGCCAACGCCGGGTTGATCAACGCCGTGGAGATCGTCGGCAAAAAGATCGGGGAAATCAAGATCGTCTTCAACGGCGCCGGCGCCGCCGGCATCGCCTGCGCCAAGATGGCCCTGACCCTGGGCGCCGACCCGAAAAAGATGATCCTCTGCGACACCAAGGGGGTTATTTACAACGGCCGGAGCGAGGGGATGAACCCCTACAAGCAGCGCTTCGCCACCGACCTGCCCTGTCGTACCCTGGCGGAAGCGATGGTCGACACCGACGTCTTTTTCGGCGTCTCCTCCAAGGGTGCCCTGACGCCGGCCATGGTCAAGTCGATGGCCAAGGATCCGATCATCTTCGCCATGGCCAACCCCGACCCGGAAATCACTCCCGACGAGGCCAAGGCGGTGCGCGGCGACGTTATCATCGGCACCGGCCGCAGCGACTACAACAACCAGGTCAACAACGTCCTCTGCTTTCCCTTCCTCTTTCGCGGCGCTCTCGACACCCACGCCCGCGCCATCAATGACGAAATGAAGATGGCAGCCTGCCTGGCCCTGGCCAAGCTGGCCAAGGAGGATGTCCCCGACTCGGTGCGCAAGGCCTACGGCGGCGTCGACATCAAGTTTGGCCGCGAATACCTGCTTCCCAAGCCCTTCGATCCCCGCGTCCTGCTTCATGTCGCCCCGGCGGTGGCCAAGGCCGCCATGGACAGCGGCGTCGCCCGCTTGCCCATCGACGATCTCGACAAGTACCGCGAGCGTCTGGAGGCCCTGCAGGGGCGGTCCAAGGAGATCATGCGCGTCCTCATCAACAAGGCCAAATCCAATCCGAAACGGGTGGTCTTTCCCGAAGGAGAGGAGGACAAGATCCTGCGCGCCGTCGCGATCCTCCTTGAGGAAAGGATCGCCATTCCCATCCTCCTCGGCGACGTCGAGGTCATTCGCGCCCGTGCCCGGGAACTGAACATCGACCTCGGCAACACCGAAATCATCGACCCGCGGCAGGCGGAAAAGACCCCGGGCTACACCGAGGAGCTCTTCGCCCGCCGGCAGCGCAAGGGCGTGACCCTGGCCGAGGCACGACGCATGCTGCGCAACAACCGCAACTACTTCGGCGCCATGATGGTCGAACAGGGAGATGCCGATACCATGCTCTCCGGCATCAACGCCCATTATCCGGAAACCATCCGCCCGGCGTTGGAGATCATCGGCAAAAAAGAAGGTCTGTCCAAGGTTCACGGCATGTACATGATGGTCACCAAGAAGGATGTCGTCTTCTTCGCCGACACCACCGTGGCCATCGAACCGACCGCCGAGGAACTGGCGGAAACCGCCATCCTGACCGCCGAAAAAGCCCGGCACTTCGGCATTGAGCCGCGGGTGGCCATGCTCTCCTTCTCCAACTTCGGCAGCGCTTACCATCCGCTGACCCTCAACGTCAAGCGCGCCACCGCACTGGTCAAACAGCGCGCTCCGGAACTGATTGTCGACGGTGAGATACAGGCCAACGTCGCCCTCGACCCCGACCTGGTCGAGCGCCAGTATCCCTTCTCCAAGCTCAAGGGGAACGCCAACATCTTTATCTTCCCCGACCTGCAGTCAGGGAACATCTCTTACAAACTGCTGCATAAACTCGGTGGCGCCGAACAGATCGGCCCGATCCTCATGGGCACCAAGAAACCGGTGCATGTCCTCCAGCGCGGCGACGACGTCACCGACATCGTCAACATGGCCGCCGTCGCCGTGGTTGATGTCCAGGAAGAGGGCTGAGAGCCAAGATAGACTCCCAACGTAAAAAGGGGGGCGATCATCGCCCCCCTTTTTACGTTGGGAAAACCGGCGGTTTTCCAGTGAACTAATTGAACATCAGGTTGGGCAGCCACAGGGAAATGGCCGGCACGTAGGTGATCAGAATCAGGTAAAGCATCATGATCAGGATCCAGGGCGCGCAGGCCTTGGTGGTCTCGGTCAGTCCCAGGCGGGAAATCCCCGACGCTACGTAGAGATTGAGCCCAACGGGCGGAGTGATCATGCCGATCTCCATGTTGACCGTCATCAGCACCCCGAGATGGATCGGATCGATACCGAGCTGCATGGCCATGGGGAAGACCAGAGGCGCCGTGATCAGCAGGATCGACGAGGGCTCCATGAAGTTGCCGGCGGCCAGCAGCAGGAGGTTGACCATGATCAAAAAGCCGACGCTGCCGAGGCCGAGACCGGTGATCCACGAGGTCAGCTCTTGGGGGATCTGCTCGGAGGTGAGCAGGAAGGAAAAGAGCACGGCGTTGGTGATGATGTACAGGATCATCGCCGACATGTTGGCCGAAGCCAGCAGGGTCTTGGGCACGTCCCTGAGGGTCATGTCCTTGTAGACGAAGACCGCGACCACGAAGGCGTAGACCGCGCTCATCGCCGCCGCCTCGGTGGCGGTGAACACCCCGCTGTAGATGCCGCCGATGACCACCACCACCAGCAGCAGGCCCCAGATGCTTTCGCGCAGAGTGCGCAACCGCGTACCCAGGCTCGCCTTGGGCAGGCAGGGATAGCCGCGTTTGCGCGCCACCAGCCAGGTCACCAGCATCAGCAGCGAAGCCAGCAGCAGCCCGGGGATGATGCCGGCAATAAAGAGCTGGCCGATAGAGGCATTGGTCGAGACGGCATAGATGACCATGACAATGGACGGAGGGATGAGAATGCCGAGACCGCCGGAGGTGCCAATAACGCCGACCCCGAATTTCACGGGATACCCCTGCCGAACCATGGCCGGCAGCAGAATCGAACCGATAGCCACGACCGTCGCCGGACTCGATCCGGAAACGGCGGCAAACAGGGCACAGGCCAGCACTCCGCCCAGGGCCAGACCGCCCCGCCAGTGCCCGACCAGGGCAGTAGCGAAATTGATCATGCGCCGCGCCACCCCACCGTGGGTGAGAAAGTTCCCGGCCAGGATGAAGAAGGGAATCGCCATGATTTCGAACTTCTCGATGCCGGTGAAGAGCTTCATCGCCACCGCCTCGATGGGTACATTGGTCATGGTGAAGAGGTAGGTAAGCACGGTCAGGCCGAGGGAGATGGAGATCGGCATACCGGTGAGCATGAGAGCGGCCAGCAAGCCGAAGATGATGAGTGCGCTCATTTCACACCTCCCGACTTGCCTGCGTGATTGAACTTGTGTTCTTCATACTCTTCCAGAGCCTCGCTGGAATCCATCGGCAACACATCCTCCAGGCCGTCAACGTGCCCCGCGTCATGGTGGGGCAATTCGCCGGTGCGGATAAAGGCCCAGGTGACCTGGAGAAAGCGGAAGCACATGAGGTAAGAGCCAAGGGGAATCGCCGAATAGAAAATCCAGACCGGCCATTCCAGATCGGGGGAGACCGCCCCTTCGATGAGATCGGGCCAGTCGAAACCGAAGGCCGTCGCCACCGCGTAGCGCATCCCCACCTCCCAGACGAACTGAGTGCCCAGGGTACCAATGATGCCGGTGAAGAGCGCCCCGCCCATCAGGCCGATCACCACGAATTTGGCGCGGGTTTTATCCTGCAGACTGTTGATGAACACATCCACCCCGACGTGAATTCCGGTGCGCACCCCATAGGCGGCGCCGAACTTGGCCATCCAGATAAACATATAAATACAGAGTTCCTGCGCCCAGCTGAAGTTCAGGCCAAGCAGCCAATCCTGTACTCCGGGGATGGGCCAACCACTGGCGTAGCGGTGCAGAACGGATAGGAAGATGACCACCGTGGCCGCCCCGATCAGGGTCGCCACCAGCCATTCTTCCAAATGATCGAGAAATTTCAGCATCGTCGAGCATGCTCCACGGAAGGAGATTTGGAAAAGCGAATCGGCGGAAAAAAACCGCCGCGCCTGGGCGCGGCGGCGGGAAAAACCATTTCTTCAGGGTTATTTCTGGAAACCGGTGACTTCGTGGACTTCCGCGATGAGATCCTTGCCGACCCGGCTCGCCATTTTCTCATGCACCGGAACCAAGGCCTTTTTCCAGGCGGCGCGCTCTTCCGCGCTCAGTTCCAGAATCTCGCTCTTGCCCGAGGCCTTAACGGCGGCGAGATCTTCCTCGTTCTTCCGCTTGGCGATATCGTTGGCATACGTGGTGGCCTCGGCCATGGCCCCCTCCAAGGTCACGCGGATATCCGCCGGCAGACCCTCCCAGAACTTCTTGTTGACGATAACGGCGTAGCCAAGGTAGCCGTGATTGGTGGTGGCTACGTACTTCTGCACTTCGTGCATCTTCTGGGTATAGAGATTGGAAGGCGGATTTTCCGTGCCGTCGACAACACCGGTCTGCAGCGCTTGGTACACCTCGGAGAAAGCCAGAACCTGGGGGATGGACTTGAGCTGACGCATCTGGGCATCGAGAATCTTCGAGGACTGGATGCGCACCTTAAGTCCCTTCATCTGTTCCGGGGTACGAATTTCCTTGTTGGCGCTCATCACCTTGAACCCGTTATCCCAGTACGCCAAGCCGAGAAGGCCCTTGGGTTCGAGCTTGGCCAGCAGTTTCTTTCCCACCGGCCCTTCCGTAACCTTGTGCAGCTGCTCATAACCGTCAAAAATAAACGGCAGATCGAAGAGTTCGAACTCCTTGACGCCCAAGGGGCCGAATTTGGCCAGGGACGGTGCCAGCATCTGCACCGAACCAAGCTGTAGCGCCTCGACCTCTTCCTTGTCCTTGTAAAGCTGGCTGTTCGGGTAAACCTCGACTTTCACTGCGCCCTTGGTGCGCTCCTCGGCCAGCTTCTTGAAGTATTCGGCCGCTTGCCCTTTCGGGGTGTCTACGGCGACGACATGGCTGAATTTGATGACAATCGGTTCGGCCAGGGCGGTACCGGCAAATGCCAGAACCATGACTACAGCCAGCAGGGTCCTCATCTTCATTCTCGATCTCCTTTGATGGAATGGATTACCACACCGAACCGGATGCGTTTCAGCCGGCCGGGGCATACAAAATACTTCGATTTTTTCGAGACATTGTTTTGCCCAAACAAACAGAAGCAATAAATATACCAACGCCACAAAGAGCGATCATCCCGAAAGATAGCCTTTTTACTGAAACTGGGTTCGCACCGGACCCGCAAAAATGGCTAAAAATAGCCGGACATGGCCTTTTTCGGCCACTATCCATGCATGAAAACACAAGGGATATAATACCGTTTCAACTGAAATTAGCCATCCTCGCCAGCCGTGACAAGCAATTTTTTTCATCCCAGCGATGGAGGATAGCGCACCGCCGCTCGCCATCCTTCCCTTGCCGTACCTATCCGCCTCTTTCTCCTTCCCTGCCCCGGCCGTTCCTGCTAAACTGAGCGGACCAATTTTCAGGAGAAACGCCCATGAACTACCTGAGTACCCGCGGCCGCGTCCGCAGTCTCTCCTTCAAGGACGCCGTGATGATGGGGCTGGCCGACGACGGCGGGCTGCTGCTGCCCGAAGCGATCCCGCAACTGACACAAGGAGACATCGCCGCCCTGGAGATGCTCGATTATCCCGAACTGGCTTTCCAGATCCTCGCCCGCTTTATCGGCGACATTCCCGCGGCGGACCTCAAAGGGCTGATCGACCGCTCTTACGCCTCCTTCACCCATCCGGAGATCACCCCGGTGGTCCGTCACAACGGCGTGCATATCCTCGAACTTTTTCACGGACCGACCCTGGCCTTCAAGGACGTGGCCCTGCAGTTTCTCGGCAATCTTTTCGAATATCTGCTCGCCGAGCGCGGCGAGCGGATGAATATTCTCGGCGCCACCTCCGGGGATACGGGGAGCGCCGCCATTTACGGGGTACGCGGGAAGAAGAACATCAACATCTTCATCCTCCATCCCCAAGGCAAGGTTTCCCCCATCCAAGAACTGCAGATGACCACGGTCACCGACCCGAACGTCTTCAATCTGGCGATTCGCGGCACCTTCGACGACGGCCAGCGTATCGTCAAGGAGACCTTCGGCGATCTCGCCTTCAAGGCCAAGTATGCCTTGGGCGCGGTCAACTCCATCAACTGGGCGCGGGTGCTGGCCCAGGTCGTCTATTACTTTTACGCCTGGGGACGGGTGCGCAAGCAGACGGGCTGCCGGGAAATCCGCTTTTCGGTGCCGACCGGCAACTTCGGCGACATCTTCGCCGGCTTCGTCGCCAAAAAAATGGGCTTGCCGATCAGCCGGTTGATTCTCGCCACCAACGAGAACAACATTCTTACCCGCTTCGTCCGCCAGGGGGATTATTCCATCGGCGCGGTGGCGCAGACCTACTCTCCCTCCATGGATATCCAGCTGGCGAGCAACTTCGAGCGCTACCTCTATTATCTTTATGATGAGCAGAGCGGGCGGGTACGCGACGCCATGAGCGAACTGGCCGCTACCGGCCGCCTCGTCTTTAGCGCCGGCGAGCGGGAGAAGGTGGCCCAGGATTTTCTCGCCTTGGCCGTCTCCAACGCCGAGACCCTGGAGACCATCCACGACTTCCACGGCAAAACCGGCTACCTGCTCGATCCGCACACCGCCGTCGGCGTCCGCGCCGCTCTCGATCTCGGCGACGGGCAAACCCCGACGGTCTGCCTGGCCACCGCCCATCCCGCCAAGTTCGGCGAAGCGGTGCACTTGGCCATCGGCCAGGAGCCGCCACGCCACGCCTCCCTGGCGGGAATCGAAAGCCGCGAGAAGCGCTGCGCGATCATCGATGCCGACACCACAGCGGTGAAGAACTATCTGGCGTCCCACGCTCTGAGCTAACCACGCCCGTTTCTTTTAACGCAAAAAGCCCCCGGCTTCGAAACCGGGGGCTTTTTGCGTTGGTCTGAAAACGACCGCGCCGATCAGCAGTCGAAATAAAGGGCGAACTCCATCGGGGTCGGGCGCATACGGGTCGGGTTAACTTCCGCTTCCATCTTGTACTCAATCCACTTCTCAATGACGTCCTCGGTGAAGACATCCCCCTTGAGCAGAAAGGCGTGATCCTCGCGCAGATGATTAAGGGCATCCTCCAGGCTGCGGGCGACGTTCGGGATATCCTTGAGCTCCTCGGGGGAGAGCCCGTAAATGTCCTTGTCCAGCGGCTGGCCCGGATCGATCTTGTTCTCGATGCCGTCGAGACCGGCCATAAGCTGGGCGGCAAAGGCCAGATAGCCGTTGCAGGAAGGGTCGGGAGTGCGGTATTCGACGCGCTTCGATTTCGGGTTGTTGGTGACCGGAATACGCAGCGAAGCGGAACGGTTGCGGTTCGAATACGCCAGATTGACCGGCGCCTCATAGCCGGGGACCAGACGCTTGTAGGAGTTGACGCTGGGGTTGGTGAAGGCGCACAGGGCCTTGGCGTGCTTCATGATGCCGCCGATGTAGTACATGGCCATCTTCGAGAGACCGCCGTAGCCGTCGCCGGCGAAAAGGTTCTGACCGTCCTTCCACAGGGACTGGTGGCAGTGCATGCCGGAGCCGTTGTCACCGTAGAGCGGCTTGGGCATAAAGGTCACGGTCTTGCCGTTACGAAAGGCAACGTTCTTGATGATGTACTTGAACCATTGCAGAGTATCCCCCATGCGCAGCAGACTGTCGAAGCGCATGTCGATCTCGTTCTGGCCGCCGGTGGCGACCTCGTGATGGGACGCTTCGATGCGCATGCCGACGCTTTGCAGCACCTGCACCATCTCGTTACGCAAGTCGACGAAGGAGTCGGTGGGGGCGCAGGGGAAGTAGCCTTCCTTGTGCCGGGGTTTGTAGCCGAGGTTGGGACATTCCTCGCGACCGGTGTTCCAGGCGCCCTCGACGGAGTCGATGCTGTAAAAGGACTCGTTGGCACTGGAGCCGTAGCGGATATCGTCAAAGATGAAGAATTCCGGTTCGGGGCCGAAATAGGCGGTATCGGCGATACCCGTCGAATTCAGGTAGGCCTCCGCTTTTTTGGCAATGAAACGGGGATCGCGGGTGTAGCCCTCGCGGGTAATCGGATCGATGATGTCACAGATCAGGCTGAGGGACGGAACCTGGATAAAGGGATCGACCTTCGCCGTGGTGGCGTCGGGAATCAGCAGCATGTCGCTGTTATGGATCGGCTGCCAGCCGCGGATCGAGGAACCGTCGAAACCGATGCCTTCCTCGAAGGTATCTTCGCTGAACTCGCTGAGGGGGGTGGAAAAGTGCTGCCAGATGCCGACAAAATCGAGAAACTTGTAATCGACCATCCGGCAGTTGTTCTCCTGGGCAAAAGCCACGACTTCCTTGGGTGTCATTGATGTCTCCTTTGACTGGATAATTTTTCCTGAATAGAACTAATCTTCCGCAAGCCCGTGACGCAGCCAGCGGTCAGTGCGTTTGCCAGTTTGGGTTGCCGCTGTAATCAAGCGCGGGAGTATTCGAGCAAGATCAAATCGACGATTGAAGCGATACTGATACTCGCCGAGGTAACGGTGAGCGTATTTTTCGAAATCAAAGGAGTGATACGTTCCGGCAATGGCGGTTTTCAGATTGCCTAGGATGGTATTCACCCAGGTGAAACACTCCATGTCGGTGCTTTTACGACCTTTGCCAACGACTTCACGCTGCTGGGAACATCCAATATCTGTGACGCCTTTAAAGCACCAGAGGCCATCGGAAACAACTGTTGCTGAAGGGACCAGAGACCGAGTAGCCCAAGCGGTAATCTCTTCGCGACTGAACGTCTTGACCTTGGAAAAGACGACATACAAAGGGTTGTTCTGATTGTTGGTCTGGACGGCGGCGATGAACGGGATTTTGTTCTCAGAACCTCGCCCGGCCTTGCCTCCAGGGTTTTCACCACCCAGGTAGGCATCGTCGATCTCGACCCGACCGGACAATTTGGTTGTGATTTCACGCTCGTACATAACCTGCATGAGCTTGTGCTTCATCCGCCAAGCCGCAGGGTAGCTTAGGCCAGTCAGGCGCCTAAGCTCCAAGATAGAAACGTTATTTTTGTTTTGGCTCAGAAAGTACATGGCTTGGAACCAGGCGGTCAGAGGAAGCTTTGTTGAATGAAAAATAGTCCCTTCGGTCAGCGTAGTCTGCGATCGGCATGCTCGGCACTGAAAAACCTTTACACGGCCTCGAAAATACGAAAAGTGATCCTTGGCCATACAATCCGGACACTGAAATCCTTGTGGCCAGCGGGACTGCTCAAGAACTGCCTCGCACTGGCGCTCAGTGCCATATTCGGAGAGGAACTGATTCAGGCTCATGCCTGGTTGCATTTGGATTCGGTTCAGCTTCACGGTGCACCTCCTTGGGTAGGTATGCCGTGAAGATAATCGATGACTGTGTCAGAATACGTCACTCAGCCACTCTGCGGAAGATTAGTTCTATTCAGGTAATTTTTTAAGCCCCACCCTGCGCACGGGAAGGCCGTAAGGAAAAGATATCGGTGCGCGCCTCTAGAGCGCGTCGTCGCCACGCTCGCCGGTACGGATACGAACCACTTCGTCGACACTGGTCACGAAGATCTTGCCGTCGCCGATGCGTCCGGTGCGGGCGGTCTCGGCGATAACGTCGACGACCTTGGCAGCCATCTCGTCACTGACGATGATCTCCATCTTGATTTTGGGGATGAAATCAACCACGTATTCGGCGCCGCGATAGAGTTCGGTGTGCCCCTTCTGCCGTCCGAATCCCTTGACTTCACTGACGGTAATCCCCTGAATTCCGATTTCGTTCAGAGCTTCCTTGACCTCGTCAAGCTTGAAGGGCTTGATAACGGCTTCCACTTTTCTCATCTTTTCACCTCCCGAAGAGAATCCGGCGCGTCGGAAACGCGATGAGCCTTTCCCCGCGCATCCGCCTTATCGACAACGAACAGCGTTCCTGGCCAAACCGTTTAGCAAGGAACCTGCCATTTTTCAAGACCTCAAAAATAAATCATATTCACTTGAATTCACAGGGGGAAAACACCCTCTCCCGAAAAAGCCGCCTGACCCTCCTGAACGAGGCCGAAAAAATCGGCCCATTTTTTGAGCAGAAAAAAACCGCACATGCCCATTCCGCAAGCAGCGCCCACACCGCCAAGGCCGCCCAAAAGAACGAACGGATAGAGAGTGAAGCATCGCAAGGCCGCCACAAGGCTTGACTGTTAATAAATAGATAATTAAGATTGGGACCATCTCGAAACAGACTCCGCACGATTGCCACGGCGCATCCCGCCACCGGCGCGAAGAGGCCTTCATGACCCGTCGTTTCACCCTTCTGCTGATCGACGAAAACCTGCCCCAGACCCTCCCCCTGCGGAATTTTCTCGAACAGGCCGGATACCGGGTGCGAACCGCCGATAACGGCATGAAGGCGATCGTCAGCATCTACCAGAGGCCTCCCGATCTGATCCTTTCCGACATTCCCATCTCGGAACTCAACGGCTACCACCTCTGCCGCATCCTCAAAAACGACCCTCTCACCCAGAACATCCCGATCGTCCTCTTCAGTTCCCAGGCGGAACCCCACAACCGTTTCTGGGGGGAAAAAGCCGGAGCCGACGCTTTTCTGGAAAAGACCGCCGATTATCCCAGCATCCTCACAACCATCGAAAAGTTCCTCAATGGCCGCGAAGACACAGCCGAGCCCCCCCCGCGAGGGGCCCGGGGGCTCAACGGCAAGGCGATCCGCAACCAGATCACCGGCCTGCTTGACCGCCTCCTTTATGAGTCGACAATTTGCAACGAAGTCCTGAAACTGACCGGACTCGCCCATGACAGCGAGGCGCTGGCCCGGGAACTCTTCAATTTTCTCGGCCTGATCTGCCGTTACAGCGCAGCCGGGCTGCTGCTGCGCGAGGGCGCGGACAAATATTCCCTGTTTCTGCAGCTGATGGAGCCGGTGTCGGACGGGTTCATCAAACAATCTCGCAAAGAAATGCTGCACCGGGCCGGACTCGACCGCGACGTCCCGGGCAAGTACCGTTTCATCCTGATCGAACAGGAAGCCCGGGAAGGACGGCCGATGCCGGTCAACTTCCAGGTTCTCAGTTTCTTGCCGATCTACGACGGCAACGAACTGCTGGCCTCGCTCACCCTTTTCGAAAACGGCCAGCGGCGGCTGACCAAGGGGATGAGTCAAGCGCTCGACGTGATTGCCGACCGTTTTCTGATCGTTGCGCGTTACCTGAAAAAAATCAAAGACATGGAGAATGTCAAAGCGGATCTGGTGTCGATGCTGGTGCACGACATGCGCTCGCCGCTGACCGGCATCAGCGGGTTCACCAACGTCTTGGCCGAAGGGATCCTCGGCCAGGTTTCTCCCGACCAGGGGGCAGCTCTAAAGAATATCCAGGAAGGCTGCACCCGGCTGCTGGCACTGATCGACGATATCCTCGACTATTCGAAACTGGAGGCGGGCAAGATGCAGGTCGCTCCCCGCCCCCTCGAACTGGCGCCCCTGATCGCCCAGATTCTCGGCGGCTTCTCGGTCCAGCTGGAAGAGCATCGCTTGCGAATTGAGCAGGATCTGCCGGAAACCCTGCCCCTAGTCATGGCCGACGAAAAACAGCTGACCCGGGTTCTCGCCAACCTTCTCAGCAATGCCGTCAAATTCACCCCCGACGGCGGCAGCATCCGCATCGCCGCCGTCCCCGCCACCACCCGCCAGAAGCAAGCGGCCCTGGAAATCAGCATCAGCGATACCGGTTGCGGCATCCCGGTGCAACAGCAGAAAAACCTCTTCGGCCGCTACGAGCAGTTGCCCAGCGCCACCGTCTACCGCAAGGGAACCGGCCTCGGGCTGGCCATCTGCAAGGAGATCGTCAGCCTGCACAATGGCGAAATCTGGGTGGAAAGTCCTGTCACCGATGGCCGCGGCAGCCGTTTTGCCTTCACCATTCCCCTGGCTACTCCCTGAAAACTTTCAACCGCGATCGAAAAAGGGGCTCTTGCCGCTGACCGACAGGGGGATACCGTAGGCGATCCGCACCCCCTCGCCGAGCAGCCCCATCTCGATAGCCGCCTTGCCGGCACTGTACATGACCCGGTTATCCAGGCGCAGATCGGCGGCCCGACTCACCGCTGAGCCGACGGCGATGCCCAGATCGCCGACATTAAAGGCGCAGATGGCGCCGGCCGCCTGCATCGCGGCGCAATCGACGAAGCCACAGTAGCCGCAATGAGGCAGTCCCAGAGGCTCTTCGCGGGTGCCGATGAGAACCAGAGCCGACGCCAGAGAGAGGTTACCGGCGTCGCGGGCGAAAAAACTCACCTGGTCCCGTTCGGCGATCTGACGCATGGTATCAGACAATCGCCCCAACTCGACGCCGCTGACCACCGCAGTCACCAGCAGATCCCGCCCCCGCCCCTTGGGAGCGGTTCGGGCCGCCACACAGAGCAGATCCGCGGCCCGTTCGACACACTCGCTCTTCGATTCCGGATTGATCGTCAGCATGGATAGGCACTCCTTTAAAAACAGAAACGAGAGAAGAAAAACCCTTTAAGAAAGGGCCGACACAGAGCAGAATGAACCAAAAAAAACTCTTTTACCACCAAGGATCCAGGAGACTCCCATGCCCCAAATTCATCCCAGCGCCGTGGTCAACCCCGGCGCCCGTCTCGCCGACGACGTCGAGGTCGGCCCCCACGCTTTCATCGACACCGATGTCACCATCGGAGCCGGCTGCCGGATCATGCACGGCGCCCATGTCGGCCGCTGGACCCGCCTCGGTGCGGGCAATATCCTCTATCCCGGCGCCGTCGTCGGCCACGACCCGCAGGATGTGGGCTACAAGGGGGAAGAGGCCTGGACCGAGATCGGCGACGGCAACATCATCCGCGAAGGGGTAACCATTCACCGGGGCAACCGTCCCGACACCCACACCCGGGTCGGCGACCACAACTTCTTCATGGTCAACAGCCACATCGCCCACAACTGCGTCATCGGCAACCACGTCATCCTGGTCAACGGCGCGCTCCTTGCCGGTCATGTAGAGGTCGGCGACCGGGCAATCATCTCCGGCAACTGCCAGGTCCACCAGTTCGTACGCATCGGCCCCTTCGCCATGATGCGCGGCGGCTCCGGCGCCGCCAAGGATGTCCCCCCCTTTTGCATCAACGACGGACTCAACTGGCTGCGCGCCGTCAACGTCGTCGGTCTCAGGCGCAACGGCTTCGATGCCGGCCGCATCCGTGCCGTCAAGGAGGCCTTCAAGACCATCTTCCGCGCCAATCTCCCTCTCGCCGAAGCCCTGCAACGGGTCGCCGAGGGGCCTGGGTACACCGACGACGTGCGCCTGATGATCGACTTCATCCGTACCAGCAAACGCGGCGTCGGCAGCGGCCGAGGTTCCAGCCGCGAGTAGCTAGATCCCTTCCTACCGCCCCTGCCGCACCAGCGAAGCGAACTCCCCGGCCGGCAGGGGCCGGCTGAAATAAAAACCCTGGAAGCTGTCACAGCCGCACTGACGGAGAAAATCGAGCTGCCGCCGGGTCTCCACTCCTTCGGCCACCGCCTGCAGGCCGAGGCTGTGGGCGATGGCGACGATACTGGTGACGACCGCAGCAGCGCTGGGGTCGTCGGCGGCGTCGCCGATGAAGGACCGATCGATCTTCAGGCTGTCCACCGGAAAACGGCGCAGGTAATTGAGGGAAGAATAGCCGGTACCGAAGTCGTCCAGAGCCAGACTGACGCCGAGATCCTTGAACTGGCGCATGGTCGCGGCAGCGGCCTGGGGATCGCGCATGATCATGCTTTCGGTCAGTTCCATCTCCAGCAATTCCGGCTCCAGATCCCGTTCCTGCAAAAAGCGCCGGACGCTATCGGCCAGATCCTCCCGGCGAAACTGGCGCGCCGAAAGATTGGCCGCCACCGGCACCACCGGCACCCCCTCGTCCCGCCAGCGCCGGAGTTGGGCACAAACCTCGCCGATGACCCATTCACCGATGGGCAGGATCAGGCCGGTCTCCTCGGCCAGGGGGATGAACGTCCCCGGCGCCACCATTCCCCGCTCGGGGTGTCGCCAACGCAAGAGCGCCTCGGCCCCGGAGATCCGGCCGGTGGCCAAAGCCACCTTGGGCTGATAATAGAGACAGAGTTCCCCCCGTTCCAGGGCCCGCCGCAGGTCGGCCTCCATCTCCAGGGTTTCCATGATGCGCAGATTCATCTCCGGCGCGAAGAAACGGAAACACCCCCCCTCCTCCTTGGCCCGGTACATGGCGACGTCGGCGTTGCGCAGCAGGGTCTCGCCGTCCCCGCCATCCCGGGGGTAGAGGCTGATGCCGAGACTGGCGGTGACGGTGATCTCCCGGTCCCCCAGTTGGTAGGGCCGACTCAGCTGCTCCAGCACCTTCCGCGCCACCGGCCCGGCATCGTTTTCCTCCGCCAGCTCGCCGAGAAGAATGGCGAATTCGTCGCCGCCCAGGCGGGCGACGCTGTCCATTTCGCGGACGACGGCACGCAGGCGCTGGGCGGTGCCGGCGAGCAGTTCGTCACCGACGCTGTGGCCGAGGCTATCGTTGAGCACCTTGAAGCGGTCGAGATCGAGTAGCAGCACCGCGACCAGCCGCCGCGAACGCTGGGCATAATGAATCGCCTGCTCCAGACGGTCGAGAAGCAGAACACGGTTGGCCAGGCCGGTCAGTTCGTCGTGGGTGGCCAGATGGCGCAACTGCTCCTCGTAGGCTTTGCGGTCGGCAATGTCGTAAACGAAGGCAAAATAGAGGGATTGCCCTTCGTACGCGAGGCGGCTGAGGGTCACCTCCACGGGAAAGAGCGTTCCGTCCCGGCGCCGATGCACGCTTTCGAAGGTGCGGGTTTCCTGCCCGTCGAGGGCACGGCGCTGCTCTTGCCAGAAACTCGCCGTCAGGTGGGGATCGAGGTCGTAAAGGGAGCGTTCCTGAAGTTCCGCGGGGGCATAGCCGAGGCTCCGGCAGGCCCGTTCGTTGGCCAGGAGGATACGCCCCTCGGCGTCGAGACGGAGGATGCCGATCGCCGCGTGGTCGAGGCAGAACTGCGCCAGTTGCCGATCCGTTTCCGCCGCATGGCGCTCGCTGACGTCGTGGATGATGGAAAGGAGCAGAAGGCGGCCGGAAAGACGGATTTCCGCGCTGAAAACCTCGACGTCGCGAATCGAACCGTCGGCCCGGCGATGGCGGAAATTGAAATGATTGCGCCGGGCCGCTTGAGCCAGCGCCATCTCGCAGCAAACGGAATCGACATCGAGGGTATTGATCTCACTGATCCGCTTTTTGCGAAGCTGCTCGCGACTCCAGCCGTAAAAAACGGCGGCCGCCGGATTGGCGTCGACGATCTCCATGTTTTCGGGATCGATCAGAAGCATGACCGCGTGATTGTCCTCGAAGAGGCAGCGATAGCGCTCTTCGCTTTCGCACAATTCCTCATGCGCCCGGCGGTTCTCAATGCGCAGTCGCTGTTGTTCCAGCGCCGCCAGAACCGCCGGCCCAAGGCGGGGAAAATGATCCTTGAGGATGTAATCCCAGGCCCCGGCCTTCATGCAGGAGACCGCCGTCGCCTCGTCGAGAGCGCCGGTCACGAGAATGAAGGGGACGTCGGGGCAGTGAGCCAGGGCCAGATCGAGAGCGGCGAGGCCGTCAAAGCGCGGCAGATGATAGTCGCAAAGAATCACGTCCGGCGCGAACTCCGCCAGCGCCGCCAGATAATCCTCGCGGGTCTTCACCCGCCGAAACCGGGCATCGGGTCGGACCTTGCGCACCTCGTAGCTGTCGAGTTCGGCGTCGGCGGGGGAATCCTCCACCAGCAGAACCCTTAGGGCGGAATTCAACGGCAACCTCCCAAAACGAAGTAATGAAACAACTATACGCGACTTTCCGGCATTTCCGAGCGCGTCAGACCATTGCGGTCCAAAGATTGCCCATTCCCCAGAGCAAAGAAGAAGACCGCGCCCTTCCCCGGCTCCCCTTCGGCCCAGATCCTTCCTCCATGCCGCCCAACGATGCGCCGGCAGATGGCCAGGCCGACGCCGGTGCCGTCGAACTCGTCGATGCCGTGCAGACGCTGAAAAACCCCGAAGAGCTTGTCGGCGTAGCGCATGTCAAACCCGGCGCCGTCGTCCTCGACCCGGTAGACGACGACATCCCCCCGACGTTCGGCCGCAACGACAATGTGCGCCCGTTCCTTGTGGGAAGAAAATTTCACGGCATTGGCCAGCAGATTGCTCCACAGATGGCGCAGCAGGTTGGGATCGCCCAAGGCCTGCGGCAGATCCTCCAGCTGAAAATCGATGCGCTCCGGCGGCTCAAGCTGAGTGACCTCAAAAAAGGTTTCCCGGGCCAGGGCCGTCATATCCACCGTCAAAAAACGGGGCGCGGCCCGCCCGAGACGCGAGAGGCTCAGCAGGTCGTCGATCATCGCGGTCATGCGTCGGGTATTGTCGTGCACGACGGCGCAGAGCCGGCGTCCTTCCTCACCCAGCTCGGGAGCACACGTCTCGGAAAGAATACGGGTGAAACCGTCGATAGCACGCAAAGGGGCACGCAGATCGTGGGAAACGGAATAGGCGAAAGATTCCAGATCCCGATTGGCCTCTTCAAGCTCGGCGGTGCGTTCCCGCACCCGCGCTTCGAGAGTGGCGTTCAGGCGGCGGATCTCCTCGGTGCTGCGCAGACGCTCGGCGTCGAAACGCTCCCGTTTCAGGCGATTGACCATGAGCATGCCCAGGAGCACCGTCAAGAGCGGATTGATCGTCAACACCGGCAGGGTGATGCGCGCGAGCACCATCCAGACCACCTCGCCGGGGAGGGTCAGCAACAGCAGGAGCATCACCCCATGCACCGCCAGGCCGAAGAGATAGAGCCGCCACCATCTGAACTCCGCCGGCGACTGCCGTTGAAAATGACGCCAGAGAAGCCCCATGATCCCGGAAGCAAGAATCACCCCCACACCGGTCCAGGCCGAGCCCCCCTGATAAAAACGCAACGCAGCGGTCATGAGCATGGCGATCAGGGTCGGAACAACGCCGAAGAATAATCCGGAAATCGCCAGCAGCACGGAGCGGCTGTCGAAAAAAATCCCCGGCAGGTAATGCCAGGGGTTGAGCATGAGGACGATGCCGAGGAGACCGATCAGGACACCGGCGCCCAGGCGCGCGGAAAAATCCGACCGGGTGGCAAGACGACTGGTCATGACATCGTAGATGAGCGCCAGAGCCAGCAGCAAAACTGCATTATGAATCAGGCCGAAATAGACCGATCCGTCCATCGCCGCGGCGCCGTTCATCCCAGGGATTTTTCCACATCGGCGGTTTTGCCGATGAGAATCAACACATCGCTGTCCTTGATCAGGTAGTCGGGGGGGGGCGCGGGGATGAACTGGTCGGAAAGGACGTCCTTGACGGCGATAACGGTCACGTGAAACCGGCGGCGCAGATCGAGTTCAACCAGGGTTTTGCCGATGAAATGCCGGGGGGGGGCCGTTTCCGAGAGGGAATACTCCTCGGCCAGAGGGATGAATTCGAGGATGTTGGGGGTGGAGAGGCTGTGGGCGATTTTCCGCGCCATATCCTTTTCCGGGTAGATGATATCCGTCGCCCCGACCTTCGCCAGAATCTTGCCGTGATCCTCGCTGATCGCCTTGACCAGGATGCGCGGCACCTTCAGTTCCTTGAGATAAAGGGTGATAAGGGTCGACAGGTGGGAGCGCTCACCGGTCGAGACCACCGCCGCGTCGACCTCACGGATCCCTTGCGCGTCAAGAAACTCCTTGTTGGCGGCATCCCCCAAAATCGCATGGTCGGCGTAGTCCTTCACCGCCTGAACCTTGTCACGGTCCGAATCGATAGTGATCACCTCGTGACCGTCGGCATAGAGGGTCGAAGCCACATGAAAACCGAAGCTGCCCAAGCCGATCACGCAAAACTTCTTTTTTTTCATAGAGATCCATTCCTTCAGCCGATCATGACGTTCTCTTCGGCGTAACGGGCGGAAAAACGTCGGGTCTTCCCGGCGATGGCAAAGGCCAGGGTGAGTAGCCCCACCCGGCCGACAAACATCAGCAGGATGATGATCCACTTTCCCGCGACATTCAGCTTGGCGGTCAGACCGACGGACAGGCCGACGGTGGCGAAAGCGGAAACCGCCTCGAAAGCGCAGGCAAGGAATTCCCGGGGATTCTCATGGGTGAGGTCGGGGCTTTGTGCAATCAACAATCCAAAAAGAGCGATGCCGACCAGAATGACCGCCAAAAGCACCAACACGAGAGCCTTGGTAATCAGTTCGTCCGGAACCGTTCTCCGAAACAGGCTGGTGTGGGGATTGCCCTTGAGCCGATTGTAAAAAACCGCGAAAAACAGCGCCAGGCAGGTGGTTTTGACCCCGCCCCCCGCCGACCCCGGCGACGCGCCGATAAACATGAGGAAGATCACCAGAAACAGGGTCGACGAACGGAAATTGTTCAGATCGACGGTGTTATACCCGGCGGTACGCGCCGACACCGATTGAAAGAGCGATGTCCACATCACCTCCAGAAACGGCATTCCGGTTAGCGCGTTATCCTTCTCCAGCCGGCCGATCAGAAAAGCGCCGCCGATGATCAGAAAAACCGAGGTCACCATGACCACTTTACTATGCAGGGAAATGCGGATGTTGCGTCGACGGGGATGGCGGAGATTCCTGATCCGACTGCCAAGCCAGGCCATGACCTCGCGGATCACCAGAAAACCGATCCCGCCCAGGATAATCAGCACCATGATGGTCAGATTAACCAGGGCATGATCGCGATACCCGATCAGATTGTCGGGAAACAGCGAGAATCCGGCGTTGCAGAAGGCGGAAATCGAATGAAAAGCCGCGCTGTAAAACCCTGGCCAGAAACCCAGGCGGGGCACGAAAACCAGCGCCAGCAGCGCCGTCCCGATGGCTTCGATAACCAGCGTCAGAACCACGATTCCCCGGATCAGTTCCCGCCAGGAGCCGACCGGAGTGTGCATGAGGGTTTCGTTGATGATCCAACGCCCCTTGGCGCCGACGCCGATACGCAGATAGATGAAAAGGTAAACCGAAAAAGTCGTGATCCCCAGGCCGCCGATCTGAATCAACGCCAGCACCACCAATTGGCCGAATAGGGAAAATCGCGTGCCGGTGTCGATTACCGTTAACCCCGTCACGCATTGCGCCGAGGTTGCGGTGAACAGGGCATCGATAAACGCCACGGGCTCGCCCCGCGCCGCAAGGGGCGTCGCCAGCAGCCCCGCGCCGAAAAAAATCGCCAGCGCATAGAAGAGTGTCAACCATTGAGCCGGCGAGAGTTGTTTCAGCCGTTTGGCGAGCGATCCTTTTTTGCCGGGGATGAATTGGGCAGGGGGCACGAAAAATCCGGAGAGTTAAAGGGGTTCATGGGCTAACTGACTCGAATAACAGCGACAATAACACAGAAGACAGGCTCGTCACGAATCTTTTCTTGACACGGGGCGCGGCCCAAAAGCCCCCATATCACGGACCAGTTTGGCCAGCCCCCAGAAGATGACGAAGAATTCCAGCCGTCCGAAGAGCATGCCGAAAATCTGCACCCAGAGCTGCCCGGCGGGCGTGGCGGGGCCGGTTATGCCCGCCGTGAGTCCGACGGTGCCGAGGGCGCTGGCGAACTCGAAGAGGCTGTCGCGCAGGGAATGGCCGAAGGCGGTCAGGGCGCAGGATCCGAGGAGCCAGACAAAGAGAAAGAGCCCGACATATTCGGCCGCCTTGCGGATCTCGTTCTCGCCCAAAAAGCGCCGTCGACCGCCGATCCAGATCCCCTCCTCGCACTGTTCCCGGGGGGAGCAAGAGGCTTCCAGGGCTTCCCGACGCAGCCCCTTGAGCAGAAGATAGATCCGGTGCAGCTTGATCCCCCCGGCGGTGGAATTGGCCCCGCCGCCAATGAGCATGAGCAGGATCAGCACTAGATAGCCGAGATCTTCGCCGCCGCTGAAAACAATGGTCTGGAAACCGGTCGTGGATAGGGCGGAGACGACCTGAAAGAGGAGAATCCGCAGATGCTCGGGCAGAGAGGGATAGATCCGGAAGGCGCCGCCGAAGAAGAGGACCGCCGTCGCCAGGGGGAGCAGGAGCGCCGCCACCCTCACCTCGCCGTTGCCGAGCACGGCCCGCCAGTGCCCCTTGAGCAGGGTGTAGGCGGTGAGGAAATTGAGGGTGCCGAGGCCCATCAACAGCATCAGCACGGCTTCGACGGCCGGGCTGTTCCAATAGGCGATGGAGTCGACCCGGGTCGAAAAGCCCCCGGTGGAAAGGGCGCAAAAGGCATGGTTGACCGCATCGAACCAGCTCATGCCGGCCAGATACAACGCCGGCACGCCGAAGAGCAGATAGCCGAAATAGAGGCGCAGAACCAGCCGCGCCGACTGCCGCACCTGGGGAACGAGCTGCTCGCCGCGCCCTTCGGCGGCGCTCAGACCGATTCCGGTCGGACCGGTCATGGCGCTGAGCATGAGAATCGCCAGCCCGGCACCGCCGGCATACTGCATGAAACTGCGCCAGAAGAGGAGCAGAGGCGAGGTTTGCGCGACATCCAGCACCGACAGGCCGGTGGTGGTCCAACCGCTGGTGGACTCGAAGACGGCCCCCGTCCAATCCAGACCCGCCCAGACGAAGGGAACGGCGCCGGCGAAAATTGCCGCAAACCAGGCCAGCACCACCAGCAGCGAACCTTCGGCCAGGGAAAGGAGGCTATCCTCCGGCACTTTCGCGCAGGCGCGCAAAAGCCCGCCGAGCAGCAGCAGGCCCAGGCCGGGGAAGAGAAAGCCGCCGAGCAAAGGCGTCTCCTCGGGAAAGACGAAAAGGAGGGGGAGCGGTACCAGAAACAGCAGACCGACGAGGGCGACGAGGTAGCCGAGATGGCCACTGAGAAAGCGGTAACGTCCGCGAAGATAGGTCAGGTAACGACAGTCGTTCACGAAGACTCCTCGCCGGTGAGCAGGCGCAGGGCCGTTTCCAGGCTGGCGCGGGCGGCGATGAGAATCAACCGGTCGCCGGCCTGCAGGTGGGTTCCGCCCTTGGGAATCATGACCCTGTCCCCGCGAATGATGCCGCCGAGCAAGGCCTCCTCGGGCAACGTCAATTTTTTCAGAGGAAGCCCGACCGCCGGGGCATCCTCCCGCAGCAGCACCTCAGAGACGGAGACCGAGCCGTCCCCCACGGCCATCATCCGGGCGATTTCCTCGAAGCCGGCCTGCTCTTCGATGATGAGGGAAAGAATCCGTGTCGCCGAAATCGCCGTCGTCACCTGGAACCGCTGAAAGACCTCTTCATTCTCCGGATCGTTGACCAGGGCGATGGTGCGCGGCACCCGATACATGCGCCCGGCAATCTGGCAGATAGCCAGATTGTCCTCGTCGTTGGGCAACAGGGCCAACACCGTGTGCGCCCGCCAGGCACCCGCTTCGAGCAGCACCCGAGGATCGGTGGCATCTCCGGCCAGAACCGTCGCGCCAGTGCGTCGGGAAAGCTCCCGTGCCTCATCCTCACTGGGAGCGACCACTCTTACGTCCACCCCCCGGCGGGAAAATTGCCGCGCCAGGTAATAGAGGATCTTGCCGCTGCCCGCCAAAATGACTTTCATGACCGACGTTCCTCTCCGGCAAAGCGCCTCATGAACTCTCCGGCGCTAAGGCGGGTCGGGCTGATGGTTTCCACCCCCAAGGTTCGATACATCTCTTCTCGGGCCGGATCGTAGACTCGGGCCAGCACCCGAGGCACCGCAAAGACCGTTTTCGCCACTTGGGCGACCATGAGATTAACCGTATCCTTCTCAGTGGTCGCCATCAGGCAGTCGGCCCGCTCCAAATTGGCCAGATGCAACACCCGCTGTTCCACCGCATCGCCGGTCACCCGAAAGCCGCTGAACCCGGCGTCGAGTTGGGCAAAGGCGGCCTCGACACGATCGACGACCACGACCCGGGCCCCCTCCCGACTCAGCTCACCAGCAAGCAACGCACCCAGGCGACCGCAACCGACAATGACCACCGACGAAGAGCCTTTTTTCGTCATAGCGACTCCTTCCCTTTGGGGATCCCTTCTCTTGCACCGCGGCACAGCTCATCTATAATACCATTCGGCGTAAAGATTTCCGGCGCGTCCGACCCCTTCTCTGAGGAGAAATCATGAAACGGCTCAGTCTCTCCATTCTCGTCGCCGCCCTGGCGATTGTCGCCCTTTCCGCCGCCCCTTCCGTCGCCGAACGCTTCGAAAGCGGTTATGGCTCCGCGCCGCGGGACGACTCCCGAAACGGCCGTCTCCTGAAAGGGAACGACCGCGACGACAGACGCTATCCGCAAGAGCGGGAGGACGAGCACCGCTATCATGATGGGGATGAAGAGGACGAACGTCGCTATCGAAACCTTGACGACAACGACAGCCGCCGCCAACTGCGTGAGAATCAGGAAGACTACCGCGAACGCTACAACGAGCGGGACCGGTTCAGGGAACGTTTCCCCGAAAACCGCCGTAGGTATGACGACCACCGGGATCGCGACGACCGGGGAAATTTCAATCGCGAGGAAGACCGCTACGAGAATCGCGAGCGGCGCGACGATGACGATGAGATGAGCCCGCCGGCGCGGGAACGGGAATGGCAACGAAAACAGGAACAGGAACAGGAACAGGAACAGAAAGAGCTCGACCGGGGCTCGGATCAGGAACGGACGCAGCGCGAAAAACAGCGGCGCACATGGTGGAATTTCAGGGACTGATCCGCTGATTGAAAAACGTCCGGGGGCGCCGTCCCCCGCACCTCCGCTCCGGCAGGTACCCGCGAATCTTCTCCTTTGTGAAAAGAACGATGTCATGACCGGCGACCAGATCACCATCTTTGCCATTCTCGGCCTGACCCTGGCCCTTTTCATATGGAACCGCTGGCGTTACGACATCGTCGCCCTGCTCGCCCTGCTCGCCGTGGCGGGCTTCGGTCTGATGCCGGGCGAGCGGCTCTTTGCCGGCTTCGGCCATCCGGCGGTGGTCACGGTCATGGCGGTACTGGTTCTCAGCCGCGGTCTCTTTCTCGCCGGCGCAGTGGACAACATGGCCCGGGCCCTGGCTCGGGTGAGCAACCGGCCGAGCCTCCAGGTCGCCACTCTGACGGGAATCGTCGCCCTCAGTTCCGGCTTCATGAACAATGTCGGCGCCCTCGCCCTGCTCATGCCCGTCGCCGTCTGGATGTCCCGGCAAAGCGGCCGCTCCCCCTCCCTGCTGCTGATGCCCCTGGCCTTCGGTTCCCTGCTCGGCGGCACCCTGACCATGATCGGCACGCCGCCGAACATCGTCATCGCCTCCTACCGCGAACACACCGGCGCCTCCCCTTTCGGCATGTTCGACTTTCTCCCCGTCGGCGGCGCGCTCACCCTGACCGGGTTGGTCTTCATCGCCCTGGTGGGCTGGCGTCTGACCCCGAAACGCAAGCGCGAAGGGGCGGAAAAACTCTTCCCCATCAACGATTATCTCACCGAAATGCGGGTTCCGGAGACTTCACGCCTGGTCGGGCAACCGCTACACAACCTGCTGTCCATCATGGAAAAAGAAGGGGAAGTGGTCGTCACCGGACTGGTGCGCGGGGAAATCCGGCGGCAGATGCCTTCCATCTACGAGGTCTTGCTGGCGGAGGATATTCTGCTGGTTGAGGCCGACTCGGAAAGCCTCAAAAGCCTGATCGACCTGACCGGCCTGGAACTGGCGTCAAGCACCCCAAAAGAGGCCGAGGGGAAAAAAAGCGGGGGGGAAATTCATGTGGTAGAGGCGATCGTCGCACCGGAATCGACCCTGCTGGGGCGATCGGCGACCAGCCTCAAACTGCGGGAACGCTACAACATCAACGTGCTGGCCGTGGCTCGTCAGGGGAAGCGTCTGCCGCACCGTCTCGGCAAGCTGCGTTTCGTCCCCGGCGACATCCTGCTGGTCCAGGGGCGGGAGGAAAACCTGCCGGCGACCTTAAGTGAACTCGGCTGCCTGCCTTTGGCGGAACGGGGACTACGTCTCGGCAAACCCCGGCAGGTCTTGCTGGCGGTGGGCATCTTTGCCGGCGCCCTACTGCTGATCGCCCTGCACCAAGTCGCAGCCGCCCCGGCACTGATCGGCGGCGCCCTGCTCATGGTCCTGACCCGGGTGCTGTCTCCCCGCGAGGCCTACGCCGCCATCGAGTTGCCGGTCATCGTCCTGCTCGCGGCCCTGATCCCCCTTGGCGAAGCCCTGGAAACGAGCGGCGGCGCGCGCTTTATCGCCGAAGAACTGTTGGCTTTCGCCCGAGACGCCTCGCCGATGGCCACCCTGGCACTGCTCACGGCCGCCACCATGCTCCTGTCCAACATCGTCAACAATACCGCCGCCGCAATCCTGACGGCGCCCATCGCCCTCGGCCTGGCCGAAGGGCTCGGCATCTCCGCCGATCCGCTGCTTATGGGAGTGGCCATCGGCGCTTCCTGCGCCTTTCTCACCCCCATCGGCCATCAGTCCAACACCCTGGTCATGGAGCCGGGGGGCTACCGCTTCGGCGACTACTGGCGCATGGGCCTCCCCCTCTCCCTACTGGTTCTGACCGTTGCCGTCCCCCTCATCCCCCACATCTGGCCCTTCTAGCCGAAAACCGAAAAGACCCGTTACTTGAGGCTGATCAAAAATGTCCAGGTGCAAGGCGCCGAAATTCGAGGAGCGAATCGTAACGGCCAGGTACGTTGCAGCGATGAGAATGAGGGCAACGCCGCGAATGGGCGTTTTTCATCAGCCTAACCTTCCTCCTCGCCCTCCGGTTCGATCCCATACTTCGCCAGCCGGTAACGAATCGAACGGAAGGTGATGCCGAGAAGTTCAGCGGCTTTCTTGCGCACGCCACCGGTCTTCTCCAGGGTCCTGAGCAAAATGTCCTTTTCGATCCCGCCCAGATAAGCGTCGAGATCGAGTCCGGCATCGGGAATCTGCGTCAGGGCGCCGGACACCACCGGAGAGTCGTAGCGCAGATGGGCGGGCAGGCAATCGACGGTCAGCTCTTCCGCCGGGCCGAGAACCACGCAGCGCTCGATGATATTCTCCAGTTCGCGGATATTCCCGGGCCAATGGTAGTCGAGGAGACGACGCAGGGCCTTTTCCTCAATTTTGATCTCCTTGGGCGCGCCGAGTTTTTTGAAAAAGTGCTCGATCAGCAGGGGAATGTCGCCGCGCCGATCGCGCAGGGGGGGCAAGGTAAGGCAGATGACGTTGAGCCGGTAATAGAGATCCTCGCGAAAGGTACCCTTGGCCACGGCCTCAGCCAGATCCTTGTTGGTGGCGGTCACCACCCGGACATCGACCTTGATGTCTTTCGTCCCCCCTACCCGACGGAACTCCCGCTCCTGCAAGACCCGCAGCAGCTTGACCTGCATCAGCGGCGGCAATTCGCCGATTTCGTCGAGAAAGAGGGTGCCGCCGTTGGCGACCTCGAAGAGTCCAGCCTTCTGCTGTACGGCGCCGGTAAAGCTCCCCTTTTCATGGCCGAAGAGTTCGCTCTCCAGCAGATTCTCGGGAATCGCCCCGCAGTTGATAGGAACAATCGGCTTGTCCCGGCGATCGCTGTTGTAATGGATGGCCCGCGCCACCAACTCCTTGCCGGTGCCGCTCTCGCCGAAAATCATGACATTGGCCTTGCTCGCCGCGACCTTTTCGATGAGGGTGTAGACCTCCTGCATCGCCTTGCTCTTGCCGATCAGGCTGCCGAAGGAATAGCGCTTGCCCAGCTCTTTTTTCAGTTCCTGATTTTCCCGGCGCAGGCTGCGCCGCTCCAGGGCGTTCTGCACCACCAAGCGGATCTCGTCGTTCTTGAAAGGCTTGATGATGTAGTCGTAGGCGCCGTTTTTCATGGCTTCCACCGCCTCTTCCGTGGTGGAAAAAGCGGTGATCATGATCATGGCCGTCTCGGGAAAGCGCTGACGGACATGGGCCAGCAGTTCGAAGCCGGTCATCCGCGGCATCTTGATGTCGCTGATGATCAGATCGTAGGCGCAGGAACGCAGGCGCTCGACGGCCTGCTGCCCGTCGCCGACAGCATCGACCCGATAGCCGTCGCTGTGAAGCATGATGCTCAGAAATTCGCGCATGCTCTCCTCGTCATCGACGATGAGAATGCGGGGCTGGCCTTCCTGTTTCATGATATTCCCTTGGTGACGGAGGAAGGTTCCGCTCTCTGCGGCAAACGGATGGTAAAACGCGTGCCGCCGGCGGCACCGGGGTCGACGCGGACCTCGCCACCATGCCCTTCGACGATGGCGTGGACGGTCGCCAGGCCGAGGCCGGAACCTTTATCCTTGGTCGTGAAAAAAGGCTCGAAAATCCGGCCGCGCAACTCTTCGGGAATGCCCGGGCCGTTATCCTCCACATAAATGGCCGACATCTCGGGGAGGATGCCGAAGGTCAGATTCCCGCCGGCAGGCATGACCTCGGCGGCGTTGATCGCCAGGTTCCAGAGAGCCTGGCGCAACTGCTGGCGATCGACATTAAGATAAAAAGGACCGGAGTAGGCAGGCACCAGCCGCAGGGCAGAAAAACGCTGATCGCCGGCGAGAACCTCGACCAGTTCGTCGAGAAGCCGGGCGACGTCGACCGAAGCGCACTGCGCCGGACGCGGCCGGGCATAAACGAGAAAATCGGTAAGCAGTACGTTGAGGCGCTGGGCTTCCTTGACGATGATCTTCATCAGCCGCCGTTCCGCGGCGGTGAGATGGCTTCCTTCGAGGAGCAGTTGCGCGCTGCCGCTGATGGAGGCCAGGGGATTGCGGATTTCGTGGGCCATGCCCGAGGCCAGGCGACCGACGGCGGCCAGACGATCGGCGCGCTTGAGCTGCTCTTCCATGAGCTTGAATTCAGTGAGGTCCTGAAAAGCGACGAGCAAGCCGAGGATCTTCCCTTGGGAATCGCGCAGCAGGGACGAGGCGTAGCCGAGGGTCAGGCTCCGGCCGTCGACGGTGACAAAGCTTCCTTCCTTGCGGTTGACCAGAATGAAGCCGTGGTCGTCGATCACCTGGAAATCGGGGAAGACGTCACCCAAGGGGCGATTGTAGACTTCCGAAAGGCTGAACCCGGAAATTCGCCCCGCCGCCTGATTGAAAGAGCGAATCCGCCCTTCCGGGTTGACGATCAGCAGGCCGCTGGTGACATTGGCGAGAATCGTCCGGTTGAGGTTTTCCAACTCTTCGTAATCGATTTCGCGCTTTTCCAGGGCGGCTTCGCTGCGCCGCAGGCGATCGACGAGAATGGTGCTGAAGAGCGCGGTAGAGAAAAAGGCAAGAACATTGACGAAGACCGAATAGAAGACGGCGGTTCCGTCGATGGTCCGGGCCGAACCCAAGCTCCCGAATAAGGGGAGATAGCCGTAATATTGCAGATCGAGCAGGCTGCCGTAGAGAATGGCCGAGGCCGAGGCGACAAAGAGGATGTCCCGTCGGGCGAAAAAGAGGCTGGCGCCGATGATGACGAAAATATAGAGGAACGAAAAGAGGCTGTCGATGCCGCCGGTGACGTAGATCAGCGCCGTGACCAGGAGCAGATCCCAGACAACCTGGCCTTGGATGAAGAAACGCGGACGGCGCACCCGCCACAGCAAAAAACCCGAAAGGGCGATCTGCACGGCGCACAGTCCCCCCAGCAGATAGAGGGCCAGCAGGACCGGAGAAACGACCACGCCCCGAACGTACCATTGGTAGGCGAGGGCCCCGAGCAGGAAGAGTCCGATGATCAGCGCCCGGACCAGCAGATACCAGCGCAGCTGACTTCTGGCGATATGGGCGGGATGGGACCGGCGGAAAAGTTCGGAAAGTTTCCGCATCAGCCGCCGACGGTGCCGGCCAGCTTGAAGATCGGCAGGTACATGGCGATGACCAGGCCGCCTACAGTGGTGCCGAGGAAGAGCATGAGCAGCGGCTCCATCATCGCGGTCAGGTTGGCCACCGCGTCGTCCACTTCGTCGTCATAGAAGTCGGCAATCTTGTTGAGCATGGTATCGATGGCGCCGGACTGTTCACCGACCGCGATCATCTGGCAGACCATGGGCGGAAAGACCCCCGACTCCTCCAGCGGCTCGGCGATGGTCTTGCCCTCGCTGATGCTCTGGCGCACCTTATAGATGGCCGTCTCCACCGTCTTGTTGCCGGCGGTCTTGGCGACGATATCGAGGCCGTCGAGAATCGGCACGCCGCTGGAGATCATCGTTCCCAGCGTGCGGGTGAACTTGGCAACGGCGACCTTGCGGATGAGAATGCCGAAGACCGGGATCTTCAAGGCCCATCGGTCGATCGTCGCCCGCCCCGCCTTGGTCCGGTAGATGCGCTTGAAACCCCAAATGGAAAGGACAATGGCGGCGATGATGACGAGGATGTATTTCTGGATGAAATTGCTGATGTTGATGACGACCTGGGTCGGCATCGGCAACGAGCCGCCGAAATCGGCGAACATCTTCTCGAAGGCGGGGATGACAAAGACCAGGATGACGGCGATGACCAGCACGGCGATGCCGACGATGGTGGTCGGATAGGTCATGGCGCTCTTCACCTGTTTCTTCAGCTTGAGCGCCTTCTCGATGTAGGCGGCGAGGCGGTTGAGGATGGTATCGAGAATACCGCCGACTTCGCCGGCGGCGACCAGGTTGACATAGAGATCGTCGAAGGCCTTGGGATGCTTTTTCAGGGCATCGGCGAAGGTGGAGCCGGACTCCACCGCCTCCTTGACGTTGACCAGAATCCCCTTGAAGGTCTTGTTGTCCTGCTGGCGGCCGAGGATGTCGAGACACTGAACCAAGGGGAGACCGGCGTCGATCATGGTAGCGAACTGACGGGTGAAGACCACCAGATCCTTGGTCGTGATCTTCGGGGCGAAACCGGGAATCTTCAGCTCGACATCGAGTCCCTTGCCCCGTTCCTTGACCTTGGTCGGCATAATCCCGCTACGGCGCAACTGGGCATTGACCGCCGCCTCGTTGGGTGCTTCCATCTCCCCCTTCTGCACCTGGCCCGCGCGATTCTTGCCTTCCCAGGAAAACTTCGCCATATAAACACCTCGTTTTGAAACATCGATGGGTTCAGGGCGGGCGATAAGCGCCCCGCCCGTTACGATCAAGCTATTGCCGCGGCGGCGCGGGGACACCACCAGAGACGTTGCGGCGCAAAACCGCTGCCGGGTTGGCGATCATCTGCTTGAGCTCCTCCGGCTCCGAGGAACGGCTGAGGGCGGTCTCCATGGTCACCAGTTTCTTGTGGTAGAGCATGAAGAGCGCTTGGTTCATGGTCTGCATGCCGTACTTATCCTGTCCCATCTGCATCTGCGAATAGATCTGATGGACCTTGTCGTCGCGGATCAGGGCGCGGATCGCCATGTTCGGCACCATGACCTCCAGAGCCAGCACCCGCCCGTTACCGCCGGCGCGGGGGAGAAGGGTCTGGGAGAGTACCCCTTCGAGGACGAAGGAGAGTTGGGTACGCACCTGCTGCTGCTGAGTGGTGGGGAAGACGTCGACAATCCGGTTGATGGTCTGCACGCAGGAGTTGGTGTGCAAGGTGGCGAAGCAGAGATGGCCGGTTTCGGCGATGGTCAACGCCGCCTCGATCGTCTCCATGTCGCGCATCTCCCCGAGGAGAACCACGTCGGGATCCTGGCGCAGAATGTACTTGAGCGCCTTTTTGAAGGACTGGGTGTCGGCCCCCACCTCACGCTGGTTGACCAGGCATTTTTTATGGGGGTGGAGAAATTCGACGGGATCCTCGATGGTGATGATATGTTCGGCCCGCTCACTGTTGATGGAATCGATCATCGACGCCAGGGTCGTCGACTTGCCGCTGCCGGTCGGCCCGGTGACCAGCACCAGCCCCCGAGGCTTCTTGCAGATGTCCCGCACCACCTGGGGCAAACCCAGCTCCTCAAAGGTCTTGATCTGGTAGGGAATGAGCCGGAAGGCCCCGGCCACTGCGCCGCGCTGCATGAAGAGATTGCCGCGGAAGCGGGAGAGTCCCTTGACCCCGAAAGAGAGGTCGAGCTCGTTCTCTTCCTCAAACTTGCGTTTCTGCGCGTCGGTGAGGATGCTGTAACAGAGCTGCTTGGTATCCGCCGGCTGCAAGAGGGGCAACTTGAGGGGAACCATTTCGCCGTCGATGCGCACCAGCGGCGCGGTGCCCGTGGAAATATGCAGGTCCGAGGCCCCCTGCTCGACCATCGTCTTCAAAAGCTGATGCATGCTGACCATAGGTGTCACACCTCTTCAGTAAAAAGCCGCCGGGGCGGCAAGGGCCCTTTCCACAAAAATGAATCGTCAGTTGTCGGCAACGGTACAGCGCAGGACCTCTTCCATGGAGGTCACGCCCTCCTTGAGTTTGGTCAGAGCCGACTGGCGCATGGTTTTGACCCCCAAGCGCATCGATTCGCGCTTGATTTCCGCCGTGTTCGCTCCGGCCAGGATCAGTTCGCGGATCTCCTCGAACATCGGCATGATCTGGTAAATACCGACCCGCCCCTTGTAGCCGGTGTTGTTGCAGGTCGGGCAGCCGACGCCCCGATAACAGACGTATTCATCCACCTCGTCGGGAGAAACCCCGGCATCGATCAGCGCCTGTTTGGGGATATCCTCCGGCTGCTTGCAGGCCGAGCAGACCCGCCGGCCAAGGCGCTGGGCGGTGATCAGGTTGACCGCTGAAGCCACCAGAAAAGGCTCGATCCCCATGTTGAGCAGACGGTTGATGGTACTCGGAGCGTCGTTGGTATGCAGGGTCGAAAGGACCAGGTGCCCGGTCAGGGCCGCCTTGACCCCAATCTCCGCCGTTTCGAAGTCGCGGATCTCGCCAATCATGATGATGTCCGGATCCTGCCGCAAAAAGGCGCGCAAGGCGGCAGCAAAGTTAAGACCGATTTCCTCGTGCATCTGCACCTGGTTGATGCCGGCGAAGTTGAACTCCACCGGATCCTCGGCGGTGGAGATATTTTCCGTGACCTTGTTCAGTTCGGCCAGAGCCGAATAGAGAGAAACAGTCTTGCCGCTACCGGTCGGGCCGGTGACCAAGACCATGCCGAAGGGCTTGTGAATCGCCTCCTTGAACCAAGTAAGGGCCTGTGGTTCGTAGCCGAGCTTGGTCATGTCGAGCTGGAGGTTCGATTTGTCGAGCAGTCGCAGAACGATCTTCTCGCCAAAGAGGGTCGGCAGGCAGTTGACTCGGTAGTCCATGTCCTTGCCGGGGCCGAGCTTGATCTTGATGCGCCCGTCCTGGGGCAGGCGGCGTTCGGCGATGTCCATCTCGGCCATGATCTTGATGCGCGAAGTGATGGCGTTCTTCAGCTTCATCGGTGGCTTCATCATTTCATAAAGCACACCGTCGATGCGATAACGCACGCGGAAGGTCATTTCGTAGGGCTCGATATGGATATCCGAAGCGTTGCGCTTGATGGCGTCGGTCAGAATCAGATTGACCAGCTTGACGACGGGGGCGTCCTCGCTGGCCTTTTCCAGATCACGGACATCGACGTTGTCCGCCTCGTCCACCACCTCCAGGTCGATGTCCTCCAGATCCTCCATAACATCGGCGAAGGTCGCGCTCTGATCGTAATATTTGTCGATCGCCGTCTTGATCGCCGCCTCGGGAGCGACCACCACCTCGACATTGTAGCCGGTCATGAACTTGATGTCGTCGATGGCGAAGATGTTGGAGGGGTCGCTCATGGCGACGATCAGGGTGGAGCCGGCGCGGTTGATGGGGATGATCTGGTATTTCTGGGCGACTTCGGCAGGGAGCAGGCGAATGACCGCCGTGTCGATCTCGAATTCGGCAAGATTAATGGAAGGAACGCCGTACTGACGGGAAAGGAAGGCCGCAAGCTCGTCTTCTTTGATGAAGTTGAGCTTGACCAGGGCGCCGCCCAGCCGGCAGCCTTCGCTCTTCTGAAGATCCAGAGCCTTTTTTAGTTGTTCCTCGGTGACCAGCTGATTGCGTACCAGCAGTTCACCCAGACGGTTGCCTTTGATCGTCGACAAGGGACAACTCCTCGCAGGGTCAGCCGGTCACAAGACCGACTCTTTCATAAAAAACAGCTACCGGGCGGCGACCGCCGCCAAAAGTTGCGCTTTCATCACGCCGGATGGCGGAGCCTGGCCGATCCAGAGCCGAAACCCCTCCTCCCCCTGGGCGGCGAGCATGCCCAGTCCGTCGGCCCCGCCATGGCCGTGTGCGGCGGCCGCGCGCAGCAGGGGAGTGGGCTCGAAACCATAGACCATATCGTATACCGCCGCGCCGGAAGGGAGCTTTTTCCAGGGGAAGTCCGCCAGGGACTCCCCGCCAAGTCCCAGCGCCGACGTATTCACCAGCAGATCGACTCCGGGCAGATGCGCGGTCAGCGCCTCTCTGGCCAGACTGCAACTTGCAAACGACGTGCCGGAAAAAATCGGCCCGAACTCCGCCACCAGCGCCGTCGCCCGCTCCGGGGTACGGTTGGCGACAACGATGGACCCCGCCCCGGCCTGGGCCAGGGCAACCAAAGCAGCGCGACAGGCGCCGCCGGCGCCCAGGAGCAGAATCCGCCGCCCCGCCGGGTCGAAACCGAGATCCTCGGCCAGGGAGCGGAGAAAGCCGCTGCCGTCCGTATTGTAGCCGGTAAGACAGCCGTCGCGATTAACGACGGTATTGACCGCGCCGATCAGCCGGGCCTGGGAATCGACGACATCGAGGAGAGGGCAAACCCGTTCTTTGTGAGGAACGGTTAAATTGACACCGAGCAAGTCAAGAATCCGTATCGATGCGACGGCTTGGGGCAGATGCTCGGGCAGGACGTGGAAGGGGACGTAAACGGCGTCGAAACCGATCCGCGCCAGGGCTTCGTTGTGCATGAGAGGGGAGAGGGAATGTTTCACCGGATCGCCGAAAATCCCGAGAATCCGGGTGGTGCCGCTAATCTTCATGCCATTCTCCCAAGCCCGAGGCGGGGGCTTCCGGCTCGGTGATAAGGTCGAGGTATTCCCGGTAGGTAACCAGCTGCCGCCGGTGGAGGATATCCCGGGCGGCGGTGATGTCCGAGGCGATCGCCTGGCTCAGTTCAACCACCGAGGGGAAGCGCTTTTCGTTGCGCAACCGCTCAAAGAAGTAGACCCGCAAGGTCTCGCCGTAGAGATCCCCGGAAAAATCGAGGAGGTGGACTTCGACCGTCACCTCCTGGTTACCGAAGGTGGGATTCCAGCCGATGTTGAGAACCCCGTCATAAAATACCCGGCCGCGCCGGACCTTCACCGCGTAGACCCCGGGAATGGGCAGCAGCTCCTTCTCCGTCACCAGGTTGGCGGTGGGAAAACCGAGCTTGCGCCCCCGTTCGACGCCGTGGGCCACCACCCCTTCCAGGGTATAGTGGCGACCGAGAAAGCGCACCACCCCGGCGACATCGCCGGCGCTGATCATGTTGCGTACCAGGGAGCTGCTGTAGACCACGTTGTGCTCGGCCAGCGGTTCGAGCACCTCGACAGTAAAGCCGATTTCCCGCGCCTGCTCCTGCAAAAAACGGATGTTGCCGAGACGGCCCCGGCCGAAAGCATAGTCGTAACCGACGAGAAGGTGGCGCACGGCGAGCCGATTAACGAGAATCTCGCGAACGAATTCGGCGGCGCTCAAACGCGACAGCTCTTCGGTGAAGGGCAGGCAGACCAGTAGATCGATACGCGAGGCGGCAATAAGCAGTTCTTTTTCCGCCTGGGTGTTAAGCAGTTTCGGCGCTCGTTCGGGAGCAAGGATCTTGAGGGGATGGGGCTCGAAGGTGAGCACCGTCGCCGTGCCGCCGACGGAGCGGGCCTTGCGCACCACCCGCCGGAAGATTTCCCGGTGGCCAAGATGCACTCCATCGAAATTGCCGATGGTCAGCACCGTCTCCCGGGGCGGCGTGGCCAGATCCCGCAGATCGCGGATGGTTTTCATGAAGCCAGCCCTTTCGCTCCGGCCCTCTTCTTCGCCGTCTTTGCCCCTCTTCCGGCCGCCGTTTCTTCCCGCGCTTCGCCCTTTTTCCGGCGGGGCCGGGTCGCGCCCTCGGTCGGTGCCTCTTCCTCAAGAACGAAATCGATCTCCCGGCGGGGCAGATCGACCCGGGCCAGACGTACCCGAAGCGGCATGCCGACCTGGAAAATCCGCCGCCGATGCTCGCCGATCAGGCGTTGCAGATCTTCCTCGTAATGATAAAAGTCATCCTCCAGACTGGAGATGTGCACCAACCCCTCGATGAAAATCTCATCGAGTTCGACAAAAAAGCCGAAGGGGAGCACCCCCGAAACCAAGGCCGAAAAGACCTCGCCCAGGCGCGGCAGCATGAACTGGCATTTCTTCAGGGCGACGATCTCCCGTTCCGCTTCCATCGCCCGCCGTTCGCACATCGACGTCCGCTCCCCCGCCCCCGGCAGGTACTTCCTCCAGGCCGCCGCCCGCTCCTCGCCCAGATGTCCGGTGCGCAAAACCTCGCGCAGGATGCGGTGGACGATCAGATCGGGATAACGGCGGATGGGCGAGGTGAAATGGCAGTAGAGTTCGGCGGCCAGCCCGAAATGTCCGACATTTTCCGGCGCGTAGCGGGCCTGTTTGAGACTGCGCAGCAGCGCGTTGTTGAGCAATTTCTCCTCGGGCCGCCCTTGGAGCTCGGTCAGCAGCTTCTGCAGCTCGCGGGCGTCGACCCCCGTTTCCGAAAGTTTCAGACCAAAATTGAAATGGGCGGCGAAAGCTTGGAATTCCTGGAGTTTTTCCAGGTCGGGCGGCTCGTGGATGCGATAGAGCAGCGGCGCCTGGCGCTCGTGAAGAAAGGTCGCCACCGCTTCGTTGGCAGCGAGCATGAATTCCTCGATCAGCCGATGGGCGAAGGTGCGCTCGGCCCGGAGGATGCTTTCCGGCTTGCCGGTCAGGCCGAGAATCACCTCGGCCTCGGGCAGATCGAAATCGAGGCTCCCGCGCAGCCTGCGCATCTCGATCAGGCGCCCAGCCAGCTCGGCCATGACCTGAAGATCGGGAAGGAGCGCCCCGAAACGTTCCAGGGTCGCGGCCGCCGCCTCGCCCCCATCGAGCATCGCCTGGACCTCGGTGTAGGTGAGGCGTGCCCGGCTGCGCATGAGAGCAGGATAGAAACGGCTCTCCAGCCGTTGCCCCCGGCCGTCGAAGAGCATCTCGGCGGTCATTACCAGACGATCGACGTCGGGGTTGAGGGAGCAGATGCCGTTACTCAGCGCCTCGGGGAGCATGGGCAGGCAATGCCCAGGGAAATAGACGCTGGTGCCGCGCTCATAAGCTTCCCGGTCGATCTCCCTCCCCACGGGGACATAATGTCCGACATCGGCAATCGCCACCCAGAGGCGGATGCCCCCCCCCTCTTCCCGGCGCGCCACCACCGCATCGTCGAAATCCTTGGCCGTCTCCCCGTCGATGGTCACCAGCGGCAACTCCCGCAGATCGACCCGCCCGGCCCGATCCGCTTCCGTCACCGCCGTCGGCACCTGGCCCGCCGCCGCCAGTACCGCCGCGGAGAAGCGGTGGGGCAGCTCATACTTGTAGGCGACGGCGAGAATCTCCACCCGCGGATCGTCGGCATCGCCGAGCACCTCCAGCACCGTCCCTTCCGGCCCACGGGTGGCGCTAGGAAAGCTGTCGATGCGCGCCACCACCATCTGGCCGGCGCGGGGGGCCAGCGGCCCGGGGTCGGGGATGATGAGATCGTAGCGGAAGCGGGGATCGGCGGGAACGACGTAGCCGAAACCGCGCCCGGCCTCGTAACGGCCGATGACCTGCCGCTGCCCGCGCTCGACGATGCGCACCAGGCGCCCCTCGGGCTTGCCGTCGCGAGGGGAGCGCTCGATGCGCACCGCCACCTTGTCGCCGTCCATGACCTCGCGCAGGTAGCGGGCGGGGACGAAGACATCGGCCTGCCCCTCAGGGGCGGCGACAAAGCCGTAACCGTCGCGGTGCAGGGAGATAGTGCCGACCACCAGATCGACCTGACGGGGGAGGGAATAGCGACCGTTGCGGTGGCGGATCAACGCCCCCCGTTCGACCAGATTTCCGAGCAGTTCCAAGACGTGCCAGCGTTCGTCGCGGCGCAGCCGGAAACCGGCCAGAATTTCCCGCTCGCTCAGCGGGCGTCGGGCTTGTCGGGCGATGAAATCAAGGAGTTCGTCGGCACGGGGAGACATCGGCGGTCCGTCCTGGTGGGGCCAAGACCGGCCCGTCACTCAATGGGGTTGATAACCATTCCGGAGAGGATCTTTGGATAGAAGTAGGTCGATTTCTGCGGCATCTTACCACCGGCGTTGGCGACGTCGCGGACCTCGGACATGCGCGTCGGGTTGACCAGAAAGGCCAGCTGCGCGTTGTTTGCCACAACCATGCCGAGCGCTTCGTCGATCCCGCGGATATAGCGCAGCCGCTCGGAATCGTCAGGAGCGATGCCCAACAAACCTTCGAAGAGCAGGTGATGAAGGATGGAGATATCGAGGGTGCGCAGAACCTTGGGCGTCTTCTCGTCGAAAAAGTCGTCCATGACCCCTTCGTCCCGCAGGGAAAGATAATGAATCCTGCCGTCGCCGGCGAAGAGCGCCAGGGTATGCCGGTGGCTCCCCAGGTCACTCAGGTGCGCGCGCAGGGCGTGAATCTGTTCGTCGTCTTGGGGATCGAAGACCTGACTTTCGATGTCGAAATAGTCGGCCAACCGACCGAAGAAGGCCGCACGGTCGAAACCCGCCAGGCCGCTGACGACCCGATGGGCGGGAAAGATGCGCATGCCCTTATCTTCCATGTTGGAAAAGCACATGAGCACATAGTTGAAGAGTTCCTTGCCGGTGTAGTCGGGATGCAGCTGACGCATGTAATCGCGATAGGCGATGGCCGCCTCGTAGCGATGATGGCCGTCGGCCAGCACCACCGGCTTGTTGTCGAGCAACGCCTGGGCCTTGCCGATCAGGGTGGAGTCAGAGCAGCACCAGAGGCGGTGGTGAACACCGTCGTCATCCCGCACGTCTACCTCGGGGGGGCGGTCTTTTTCTTTCTTCGCCAGCACTTCCAGGACACAGCAGGGATCGGAATAGAGGGAGAAAACCGGAGTGAGATTGGCCTGGCAGGCCTTGATCAGGGCCAGGCGATCGGCCTTGGGATCAGCCAGAGTCTTTTCGTGAGGTTTGACCAGGCCGGTGGAAAACTCCTCGATGCGGGCCAGGGTGATGATGCCATTCCGGGTCAGCGTGCCGCCGTCCTCGTCGGCATATTCCTGGTCATAGAGATAGATGGAAGGCTCGGCATCGCGGACCAGGATTCCGTCCAAACGCCACTGGCGCAGCAGGGCGGCGGCACGGATGTAGCGGTTATCCTCGGCGCTGTCCTCGGGGCGGGTCCGGCCGAGGATCAAACGCACGATGTTGTACTCGTGGCGCCGGTGCAGCTCTTCCTGCAAATTCGGGGAGATCACATCGTAGGGCGGGGCCGTGACCTGGGCAAGTTCAGCGATTCGCTTGGCGGAGTAACGCAGCCCCCGAAAAGGGACAATCTTAGCCATCAAAAACTCCCTTAACCAGATTAAATCAAAATTTGACTATACTTAAAGAGGTCAAAGGGTTGCAAGGGAAAAACCGGAACGCTACGCAAAGCCGCCGGTGGCCGGATTTCAGCGCAGCACGCAGATCCGGCCGGTGGCGGCATGACTGACCCCGACCGCGTAGTGGCGCCGCGCCGGAGACCTAGGGCGCGGGGATTGGCGGCTTCCGCCCCTTCCCCGTCGTTGTCGGGATGAAAATTGAGGACCGCTTCGCCGGTGCGCCAGTCGATGGCGTAGAGTCGCGCCCTGCCGGGATTGCCGACGACACAAGGGAGCGGCGGCAGCACTTCGGGAGCATCGGGCGTATAAGTGGTGAAATAGACAACTCAGTTGAAGATCAAGGGCGCGGCCAGAACCTCCCCCCCCCCTGGGCGAACGGGGGCTCAGACTAGCAAGGTCCGGGCTTTGGCGATGCGCCGATGAATAACTTCCAGAATTCGGGAAATAATGACGGGGGATTCGTAGCGTTCGCAAAAACCCTCGCCCAAAATCGCGGCTTCTTTCTCCACCCGCTCGATCAGCTTGCGCAATGCGTTATGGACCGCCCTAAGTCCGATGCCGGCCTCTTGGGAAAAGCGCTCGAGGTGATGGGGAAGCAGATAGCGGGGATCCTTCTCCCCGCCCCTGCGCATGGCGAATTTGTTGTTGACCCGTTCGTACACGGCCGTCGAAATCAGATCATAGAAAGGTGCCAGGCGGACGCGGCCGTCAGCGTAGAGAAAGGCGATATTTTTGCCGTGGGCGTCGGCATTGCCGATGAGAAAATTGAACAGCGCCCAGCGCAGCAACGCCGCCGAGTCCGGCAGAGGTTCCGAACTCCACTCCCGCACCAGATCAAAGCAATCCCGAAAACCCGGTCCCCCCTCTTTTTCATACTTGCGGTCCGAGGGCACCCCCAAGGCCTGACAGAAATCCTCCTGATGCAGGCGCGTAAGATCTCCGGGCGGCGTCTTTCGGCGATCATACCGGGCAACCAGATAGACCGCGGCCCCATCCATCAAGACGACCTCGGCGGCAGGGACCGCCAGACCGACCCGGCGGGCAGAGCGAAGACATTACCGGAAGAGAGGCCCAAGTTTGCGGCTAACTGTTCACGAACGGCGCCTTCCGGCAGCAGGTTTTCAAAAAAGGCGCGGCTGGCCGGGTCGTCAAAGATGCGTTCGCCGCCCAGGGGCGGAAGAGGCAAATGGCGCGACAAAGGAAGCGCATCGGCCAGAGCCGGATAGGTGGCGACGTAGTGAAACGAAAGCCCGGCGTCGTCGCGACGCAAGATCCCGGCGTGGCGTGCCCCCAGATAGACGTCGAGGGCGTTCATTTACGCGTCCCCAGAGGATCTTGCGAACGGGGATAAATGTAAAGTTCCAGCCCCAGCGCTCGCAACACCTGCAGCACCTTGCCCAACTCAGCCGTCTCCTTGCCGTTTTCCAGTTGCGAAAGGAATTTGGTGCCGACGCCGGAAAGGGCCGCGGCATCTTCCTGAAGGGTAGCGACTTCTTTGCGTTTGGCGCGAATAGCCCGGCCAAGTTCAGCGGCCGTGGCAATTTTGCCATAGGATGAAACCGGCGGGAGTTCCGTTACCGTATCATTCATAGGTCGGTGTCCGTTCAACAGAAAAATTTGGGGATCGAATATGTTCGGTCGGACAAATTCTCTCCCAAACAGAGTCGGAAAACAACAATTTGTTTGTTCGGACAGATTTTTCGGAAACCTTTGAGCTAAAGAGGAAATATTCCCGAATAGACATATTTTGGCGTTGAAGGGTAGCGCCGGAAGTCATGACCAGGTTTGTGGACAGGAAAAGTGGCGGAACAAGATTTGATAATCATATAAAAGGCCCCTCCCGGCATAACGAGAAGGCAAAGACTTCCTGATATGCTGCTAAAGAGACCAATCTCTAACATCGGGAGGTGCCCAATGAAACTGTACTCGGGAATTGATCTGCATTCAACCAACAGCTATCTGGCAATCATCGACGAAAATGGCAAGCGCATCTTCAACCTGAATCCGTGAGCTCTTCCCCCGTACCTCGGGTTTCCCCTTTCTGAGGGGCGAATTCGGGGGCATGAATTGTGGCGTGAACTAAAAACGGCCTCCTGGGTTCCGCTACATGCGACGATCTT